>ENA-OSJC01000816-OSJC01000816.1-marine-metagenome-genome-assembly--contig:-NODE-816-length-28440-cov-3.309100_pt1 | contig 28440 bp, 20 predicted proteins | sample MGYA00237885_ERZ534234 | MGnify/ENA primary metagenome ERZ534234 (study PRJEB26413, sample SAMN06343907) | marine metagenome | isolation source: coastal waters | place: Atlantic Ocean: West Antarctic... | reverse complement strand
GAAGCCGTCGATGCGATCATCGACCATGACGTTATCCAATCCATCGGCTTCGTTGGGTCCACACCAATCGCGGAATACATCTATGGGCGCGGCTGTGCCAACGGCAAGCGCGTACAGTGCTTTGGCGGCGCGAAAAACCACATGATCATCATGCCTGACGCGGATCTCGACCAAGCCGCCGACGCATTGATCGGTGCAGGCTATGGTGCTGCTGGCGAACGCTGCATGGCGATCTCGGTTGCTGTGCCTGTTGGCAAAGATACCGCCGACAAGCTGATCGAAAAGCTGATCCCGCGCATCGAGAGCCTTAAGGTCGGCCCATACACAGCAGGTAGCGACGCGGACTATGGCCCCGTTGTGACAGCGGCAGCCAAGGCGAACATCCTGAGACTGGTTGAAACTGGCGTAGATCAAGGCGCTGAACTGGTTGTGGATGGGCGCGATTTTAACCTGCAAGGCTATGAAGACGGCTTCTTTGTTGGACCGCACCTGTTTGACCACGCGACCAAAGACATGGACATCTACACCAAAGAAATCTTTGGGCCTGTCTTGGTTTGCGTGCGTGCGGAAAACTATGAAGAGGCGCTTGGCCTCGCAATGGATCACGAATACGGCAACGGCACCGCGATCTATACGCGCGATGGCGACACGGCGCGTGATTTCGCGAACCGGATCAACATCGGCATGGTCGGCATCAACGTGCCAATCCCTGTGCCATTGGCCTATCACACCTTTGGTGGTTGGAAAAAATCAGCCTTTGGCGATCTCAATCAGCATGGTCCGGACGCGTTTAAGTTCTACACACGGACCAAAACGATCACGTCGCGTTGGCCATCTGGTATTCGCCAAGGCGGCGAGTTCAACTTCAAAGCAATGGACTAAAATTGCAAATAATCGCTGGGCGGGTGAAACTAATTCATTCGCCCTGCGTGACTGTCAGTGAAGGCAGACCAGAACGGGCTGCACCAACTGCAACAGGATCAACCCATGACACATCCAACACGCCGTGACGCGCTTCGCCTTGGTTCCGCTTTTGTAGCATTGCCGCTGACTGCCGCAATGGCCCGCGCTGACGGCCACGCCACCACACATACAGTTGTGATCAAAAACATGAAGTTCACGCCCGCCGACATTACGATCAAAGCAGGCGACAGTATCACATGGGTAAACGAAGACCGCCCGCGGCACTCAGCAACCGATCTGGGCGGCGCTTTTGATACAGGGCTTTTGGCCACTGGCGACTCTGCGACCATAACTTTCGGTGACGCTGGCCAATTTGGCTACCGGTGCACCCCACATCGCAACATGCGCGGCACGATCACAATTACCTAAGGCAGAAATGTCCATTTCACGTTTAAAAGGACCGCAAAATTGGTGGGCCTTTTGCGTTTTCGCGTGACGTGGGCCGATTGCAGGACTACTATCTGAACAAGCGTTCATTTCCGACAAAGGTGCCCCAATGGATTTTGCCCTCTCCGAAGAACAGACTGCCATATTTGACATGGCCCATGCATTTGGTGCCGAACATATCGCCCCATTTGCGCGACAGTGGGAAAAAGACGAGGTCATTCCCAAAACCCTTTGGCCGCAAATCGCTGAACTTGGCTTTGGCGGGCTATATGTATCCGAAGAAAACGGTGGAACGGGCTTAAGCCGCCTCGATGCGACATTGGTGTTCGAGGCATTATCGATGTCCTGCGCCTCAGTCGCGGCATTTCTGTCGATCCACAATATGTGCGCCAAAATGATCGATAGTTTTGGCACAGACGCCTTGCGTGATCGGATTCTACCCAAAGCCCTGACGATGGAAACCGTCCTGTCTTACTGCCTAACCGAGCCTGGATCAGGATCAGATGCAGCGGCCCTAAAAACCCGCGCGGACCGCACAAACGCGGGTTTCAGCCTGACTGGAACCAAAGCATTCATTTCAGGCGGCGGCTATTCGGACGCCTATATTGTAATGGCGCGCACTGGCGAAGTAGGCTCAAAAGGCATCAGCGCATTTCTGATCGAAGACGGCACAGACGGCCTGTCTTTTGGCGGATTAGAAGACAAAATGGGATGGCGATCGCAACCAACGCGCCAAGTACAGTTGGATAATTCGAACATTCCGGCCGAAAATTTACTTGGCGACGCCGGAAAAGGTTTCACTTATGCGATGATGGGGCTGGATGGAGGTCGCCTAAACATTTCCGCGTGTTCACTTGGTGCTGCGCAATCTGCACTCAACCAAACCATCACATACATGAGCGAACGCAAGGCGTTTGGGAAATCAATCGACCAATTCCAAGGGTTACAATTCCGACTTGCTGACATGCAGATTGAAATGGAATCTGCGCGCACGTTCCTGCGGCAAGCGGCATGGAAATTAGACACTGGCGCACATGATGCATCCGCCTTTTGCGCCATGGCGAAAAAACTTTGCACCGAAGTCGGCAGCAGAACAGCCGACCAATGCCTGCAATTGCACGGCGGCTATGGCTATCTGGCTGATTACGGGATTGAAAAGATCGTGCGCGACCTGCGGGTCCATCAAATCCTTGAAGGGACCAATGAAATCATGCGCTTGATCACAGCACGGCATATGATGAAATGACCGATATCCTTATCCGAACTGACGGTCATGCTGGCCACATCACGCTCAACCGCCCTCAAGCGCTTAATGCGCTGACATGGGATATGTGCCTCGCGATTGAAAACGCAATCGACGGTTGGCGCCACGACGATGCTGTCAAACTGATCATCATCGACGGCGCTGGCGAGCGCGCTTTTTGTTCCGGCGGCGATATCGCTGACATGTATGCCAGCGGGCAAAACGGCGATCTGGATTATGGGCGCAAATTTTGGCGCGACGAGTACCGGCTAAACAGCAAACTGGCCCATTATCCTAAGCCCATCGCGACTTTCCTGCATGGGTTCACTATGGGCGGAGGTGTGGGCGTTGGGTGCCACGTAAGTCATCGGGTTGTTTGCGAAAACTCGCAAGTTGCGATGCCGGAATGCACGATCGGCTTGGTCCCTGACGTCGGCGGAACCTACTTGCTTGCGCGCACGCCCGGTTTTACCGGCACTTACCTTGGTTTAACCGGTGCACGTATGTCCGCTGGAGACGCCATTTTCGCAGGTTTCGCCGACCACTTCATCCCGCAACAATATTGGGATGACATAAAGTCTACGCTTGCACATACAGGCGACATTGCCGCCCTGCCCAAATACGCCTCACCACCTGCGCCGCTAGCAGACAAGCAAGCGGCTATCGACGCGGCCTTTGCAGCCGATAACCTATCCGACATCCTGTTAGGTCCGTTGGACGCAGACATGCAAAAACCACTATACCGGAATTCCCCGCTCGGGATGGCCTGCGGCGTAATCTTGATCAACCGCGCCCGTAAAGATGGCACGATCAATGGCGCCTTGGCCCAAGAATACCGCTTCACGCACCGCGCCGTCGAACATTCTGACTTCATCGAGGGCATCCGCGCAGCAATCATCGACAAAGATCGCAAACCACGCTGGCAGGCTTTGACAGACGCTGCCGTGACCAACATGATTGCCCCACTTGGGTCAGACGCATTTGAAGTGACAGGAGAAACGCCATGAGAATTGGATTTATCGGTTTAGGAAACATGGGCCTCCCCATGGCTGTTAACCTTCAGGCCGCGGGGCACGACGTCATTGGGTTTGACACCATCGCGCGCCCAAATGGGATCAACCTTGCCTCGGACGCAGCAAGCGCAGCAAAAGACGCCGATGTCGTCATTACGATGCTGCCTAATGGAAAAATATTGCAAGCCGTCGCGGCCCAAATCCACCCAGTCATGAAGCCCAATGCTGTCCATCTTGATTGCTCAACAGTTGATGTAGAAAGTGCGAGGATCGTCGCGCAAAACGCTGAAAACGCACACCTAATTTCCGTCGATGCCCCTGTATCAGGTGGGATCAGTGGGGCCACCAACGGGACACTAACTTTCATGGCCGGTGGCGATGCAAACGCGTTCGCCGCAGTCGAACAGCTTTTTGATGTCATGGGACAAAAAGCCGTGCATTGTGGCCCAGCAGGCAACGGGCAAGCTGCAAAAATTTGCAACAACATGATCCTTGGCGTCACAATGATCGCGACCTGCGAGGCGTTCGTTCTGGCCGATAAACTCGGACTTGATCGTCAAGCAATGTTCGATGTTGTCAGCACATCGTCAGGATATAGCTGGACCATGAACGCATATTGCCCCGCACCCGGCATTGGACCTCAGTCGCCAGCCGACAACGATTACGCACCGGGCTTTGCCGCAGAACTCATGCTCAAGGACCTCAACCTAAGCCAGCTCGCCGCCCAAGCCGCTGATGCAGATACCCCAATGGGGGCCGCTGCAACCGCGCTCTATACGCAATTTGTCGACAACGAAGACGGCATGGGGAAGGACTTTTCAGCCATGCTACCGCGCTTTGAAAAGCGAAACAGGGATAGCTAGATGGCACCGCATTTTGCTCAATTTGCTGTTGACCTAACACCACAAGATCTGCCGCGCGACGTGTTGACCGTCTTGCGGCGGTCGCTACTTGATACAATCGGTGTCGCGGCCATTGGGCGAACGACCAAAATGGCGGCGATAGCGCGCAGCGTCGCCCCCATAATGGGTGGCGCCGGCGCTACATCCGCACGCATTTTGATGGACGGCACTCCGGTTAGTTCCACAGCCGCCGCAATGGCGGGCGCAATGACCGTCGATAGCGTCGATGCTCACGACGGCACGTCACCTTGCAAAGGGCATGCAGGCTCGGCTATTTTTCCCGCACTTTTTGCCTTTGCCGACGGACGCAGCATCACAGGCGCGGAATTTGCGACTCTATTGGCCGTGGGTTACGAAGTCGCCTACCGCGCGGGTTTGGCGCAACACGCAACATGTGCGGACTACCATACATCCGGTGCATGGACCGCTATTGGCGTGGCCACTGCCTATGCCAAGGGGCTCGGTTGCGACATGTACACCATCCGGCAAGCCGCTGGAATCGCTGAATATCATGGTCCACGCAGTCAGATGATGCGCTGTATAGATCATCCTACAATGGTGCGTGACGGGGTTGGTTGGGGCGCACCATCAGGGGTCACGGCGGCCTATTTGGCAAAGGCAGGTTTCACAGGTGCGCCTGCTTTGACGTGTGAACAAACACCCGAATTCTGGACTGATCTGGGCACCAACTGGCGGCTCGTCAGCGACACCCACTACAAGCCGTATCCGTGCTGCAGATGGGCGCATCCGTCAATTGATGGCGCGGCAGACCTAATGCGCAAGCACAAGCTGCACTATTCCGACGTCGCCTCCGTTGATATCCAAACCTTCCACAACGCAACCCGTCTTGCAGGACAAACCCCGCAAACGCCCGACGAATTTGCCTATGCGATCGCTTTTCCGGTGGCGACGATGATCGTGCGCGGACAAATCGGGGTGACTGAACTTGACGCGACAACGCTACAAGACCCCGAAATCTTGCGTATTTCACGCAACACGCAGTTGATCGATGACCCGAACCTGACCAAAATCAGCGATGGGAAACGATGGGCCGCAGTCAGCATCAAAACCCGCGATGGGCGGCAATTTGATGCCCCTGCCCGCACACCGCGCGGCGACGCCGATATGCCGCTGTCTGACGCCGAGATCGCGCAAAAATTCCACCTATTTGCCGACCCCGTTCTGGGTCAGTCGCGTGCAAACGAAATTGAAGCACTAGCAGGCGAATTTGACACGCTTGATACGGTGGATTTCAGCCGCCTCATCGACCTATGTCTTAGCCACCCTTAGGCTTCAACATCTCCGCCAGATAGCGACCTGTATGGCTTTCAGCGACTTTTGCAACCTGCTCAGGCGTGCCTGTGGCGACGATCTGACCGCCGCCATCTCCGCCTTCCGGTCCGATATCAATCACATAATCGGCAGTCTTTACGACATCCAAATTGTGTTCGATCACGACAACTGAATTGCCTTGATCGACCAATTCATGCAATACTTCCAACAGCTTGCGCACATCTTCGAAATGCAGCCCTGTTGTCGGCTCGTCCAAGATATACAATGTGCGACCAGTCGACTGACGGGCTAACTCCTTTGACAGCTTCACACGTTGTGCCTCACCGCCAGATAGGGTCGTCGCCTGCTGACCAACCTTGATATAGTGCAGCCCCACACGGACCAGCGCATCCATTTTGGTGCGGATCGACGGCACAGCGGTAAAGAACCCCTGCGCTTCTTCAACCGTCATGTCCAGCACGTCTGCAATTGACTTACCCTTGAACTTAATCTCAAGCGTTTCGCGATTATAACGCGCACCCTTACAGGTCTCACAGGTCACATACACATCAGGCAGAAAATGCATTTCGATCTTGATAACACCGTCACCGTGACACGCCTCACAGCGGCCACCCTTAACGTTAAAGCTAAAGCGACCAGGCTTATACCCGCGCGCTTTGGACTCTGGCAGACCCGCAAACCACTCGCGCATCGGCGTAAACGCACCGGTATATGTGGCGGGGTTGGACCGCGGCGTGCGGCCAATCGCGCGCTGGTTAATATCAATGACCTTATCAAGATGCTCAAACCCTTTGATGGTCTCACACGGGCCCGGCGTCTGACGGGCACCGTTCAGCTTCATCGATGCGTTTTTAAAGAGCGTCTCAATCGTTAGCGTCGACTTACCGCCACCAGACACCCCAGTCACACAGACAAACTGCGCCAATGGAAAATCGACCGTGATATTCTGCAAATTGTTGCCCGTCGCCTTGACCACGGTCAGCTTTTTCTTGCTGCCCTTGCGGCGTTTGATCGGCACGGGGATCTCACGACTACCCGTAAGGTACTGTCCCGTAATAGAATTTTTGTCGGCCATAATTTCGGCTGGGGTCCCCTCAGACACCACGCGACCACCATGCACACCAGCCCCTGGACCAATATCAAAAACATAATCAGCCTCGCGAATGGCCTCTTCATCGTGTTCAACGACAATCACAGTATTTCCTTGATCGCGCAGGTTTTTAAGGGTCGTTAGCAGGCGGTCATTGTCACGCTGGTGCAGGCCAATTGATGGCTCATCAAGCACATAAAGCACACCTTGCAGGCCGGACCCGATTTGTGATGCCAACCTAATCCGTTGGCTTTCTCCACCAGACAGCGTACCGGAATTCCGGCTCAGCGACAGGTAATCAAGGCCGACATTATTCAAAAACCCAAGACGTTCGCGAATTTCTTTAAGGATCGCAACTGCAATCTCATTGTTTTGTTTGCTCAGGTCTGCAGGCACAGATTTACACCATTCATACGCTTCTTTGATCGAAAGCTTTACGACTTTACCAACATGAGAATCGCCAATGCGCACCGCCAGCGCCTCTTCGCGCAGACGGTATCCACCACACGCCGCGCAATGACGGTTATTTTGAAAACCTTCAAATTCTTCGCGAATCCAGTTGCTGTCGGTCTCGCGGTACCGGCGTTCCATATTCGGGATAACGCCTTCAAACGGACGGCTGACCTGATAAACGCGGCCACCTTCGTCATAACGAAATTTTATCTCTTCCTTGCCAGACCCGCGCAGGAACACCTCTTGGATCTTCGGATCAAGTTCTTTCCAGCGCGCGTTTTTATTAAACCCGTAATGTTTGGCAATCGATTCAATCGTCTGCAGAAAATACGGCGATTTGCCTTTGCGCCAAGGGGCCAAGGCACCGTCGGCAATTTTCAACGTAACATCGGGGACAACCAGCGCCTCGTCGAAAAACAGCTCGACCCCTAAACCATCACAGCTTGGGCAGGCCCCAAATGGCGCGTTAAACGAAAACAAACGCGGCTCGATCTCAGGAATCGTAAAGCCACTGACAGGACAAGCGAAATTCTCAGAAAATGTCAGGCGTTCTGGATCGCCTTCCGCCGGGGCAGTTTCTAAAATTGCAATGCCGTCGGCCAGATCAAGCGCGGTGCGCAAACTATCCGCAAGCCGCGTTTCTAACCCTTCGCGGACAACAATCCGGTCAACAACCACATCAATATCGTGGCGGAACTTCTTATCAAGCGTCGGTGGCTCATCCAGTTCATAAAATTCACCATCAACCTTCACACGTTGAAAGCCAGCTTTACGTAACTCCAAGAATTCCTTGCGATATTCGCCCTTACGGTCACGCACAATTGGGGCCAGCAAATAGCCACGGGTCCCATCTTCAAGATTGATAATCCGGTCAACCATATCTTGCACTTGTTGCGCTTCAATCGGCAAACCCGTTGTTGGGGAATACGGCGTGCCAACGCGGGCATAAAGCAAACGCAGATAATCGTAAATTTCAGTGATCGTACCGACGGTCGAACGCGGGTTCTTGGACGTTGTTTTTTGCTCAATTGAAATGGCTGGGCTCAGACCAGAGATGTGATCAACATCCGGCTTTTCCATCATATCAAGAAACTGACGGGCATAGGCCGACAGGCTTTCGACATATCGCCGCTGCCCTTCAGCATAGATAGTATCAAACGCGAGGCTGGACTTACCAGACCCTGACAAACCGGTGATCACCACCAGCTTATCGCGCGGAATATCCACGTCGATGTTTTTCAGATTGTGTTCGCGCGCGCCGCGCACTTCGATATTCTTCAGCTCGGCCATTTTGCCCCCCAGCAAGGTGTTCCCTACCAGATAGTGGCATTGGCAGGGATCGCCACCCTAAATAGGGAACAATCCGCGAACATGCGAGATTTATTTACGCGGCGCAAGCAATTACATGTGGATTACGCGATCATAGGCATCCAGCACGCTTTCGTGCATCATTTCTGACAAGGTAGGATGCGGGAACACCGTGTTCATTAGGTCTTCTTCGGTGGTCTCCAACTGGCGGCCAACAACGTAACCTTGGATCAGCTCTGTAACTTCAGCGCCAATCATATGCGCACCCAACAGTTCACCCGTTTTGGCGTCAAAAATGGTTTTTATCAAACCATCAGGCTCGCCCAAAGCGATTGCCTTGCCATTGCCGATGAACGGGAAGCGACCGACCTTAATATCATAGCCCAGCTCCTTGGCCTTCGCTTCGGAATAACCCACCGAAGCCACCTGCGGATTGCAATATGTACAACCTGCAATACTTTCGGGTTTGACGGGATGGGCATGTTTACCAGCGATCAGCTCCGCTACCATGACACCTTCGTGGCTCGCTTTATGTGCTAACCATGGCGCACCCGCGATATCGCCAATTGCATAAAGCCCGTCGATTCCCGTGCGGCAAAACTCATCCGTCACAACATGTGTGCGGTCCAACTTCACGCCCAATTTTTCCAAGCCAAGGTTTTCGACGTTACCGACGATACCAACCGCGGAAATAACCGTATCAAATTCCTCGGTGATAACCTTGCCACCGGTCTCAATATGCGCAGTGACCTTGCCTTTGCCGCGGTCCAGCTTTTTGACCATAGATTTTTCCATGATCTTCATGCCCTGCTTCACAAACTGCTTTTTGGCGAATTTGGAAATTTCGACATCTTCCACTGGCAACACGCGATCCATTACTTCGACAACAGTCGTATCAGCGCCCAAGGTGTTGTAAAAACTTGCAAATTCGATGCCAATTGCACCAGATCCAATAACAAGCAACTTCTTTGGCATCCGTGTTGGCGTCAACGCATGCTTATAAGTCCAAACCAAATCACCATCGGCCTCAAGACCGGGCAATTCACGCGCACGCGCACCAGTGGCCAAAACAATATTCTTCGCGGTTAGCTCTTCGGTACCCTTATCGGTTTTTACGCCAACCTTGCCTTTGGCAGGCAACGTGGCTTCACCCATAATCGTCGTAATTTTGTTTTTCTTCATCAGTTGCGAAATTCCGCCAGAAAGTTGACCGGCAATTTTGCGGCTCCGCTTCACCACAGCATCAAGGTCGTAACTAATGCCGTCGGCCTTCAAACCAAACTCTTTGGCGCGTTGCATCAGATGGAAAACTTCAGAAGACCGCAGCATCGCTTTCGTCGGGATACACCCCCAATTCAGACATATGCCACCCATATGCTCGCGCTCAACAATGGCCACGTTCATACCAAGCTGTGCGCCACGGATTGCAGCAACGTATCCACCAGGGCCCGCACCAATCACAATCAGATCAAAACTCTTCGTCGCCATCATTCGCCCTCCAGAAACAGAATTAGTTTGATGTTAAACTATTTCCTCCCGGACCTCTAGTGACCTTAAGGCATGACCGCTATGGCGACGGCGCATTCCTTCTAATTGGCTCGCTTCTTCGCGACGACAACGCAGTTTCGTCCTTTCGCTTTGGCCGCATAAAGTGCCTCATCTGCTTGTTTTAACAACACTTGTGGTGATGTTCCATGTTTTGGGTAAAACGATACGCCAGCCGAAATTGTGGTGCGTGGCAAGGCACCATGAACGTAGCGCACTTGCGTTGCGGCAATCCCAGTTCTGATTTTCTCGGCCAAAGCCTCAGAAGGCTTTGCTGTGCAATTTGGCGCGATCACCGCAAATTCTTCCCCGCCCATTCGGCAAGCAACTGCATCAGATGGGATGACCTCCAATACCTTTTCTGAAATTGCCTGCAAAACGACATCTCCAGCGTCATGCCCGTGGTTGTCGTTGAATAATTTGAATTTGTCGGCGTCAAAGGAGATAAGACCAACCCCCTTGTCGCCCATAGTTGCAGCCCCCAAAAACCGCCGCATCGCGTCCATAAAGAATCTGCGGTTATAAAGGCCCGTCAATGGGTCCCTGACGGATTGAGCGTGCAACTCGTCCCGCAGCTTCACATTGGCAATTGCCATGGATATGTGCTCGCCACATCGGATTGCAAATGATTTTGGGTCAAGAATGTCATGTTCTGTCCGGTCCAGGTCAAATTGGATATGCAACAACCCAACTGTATCTCCATGCGCAATAATCGGAACGCATATATAGGGCGCATCGCCCTGGTGGTTTTGTCCGCGCACATGATCACACAAAAAACTTAGCCCATCGGGCTCAAACTGGTAACTGCGCCCCCGCCTTAGGGCCCAACATCCATCCGGTGCCATCTGAGCCAATGCAGCTGGTTGCGCCCAACTACAGGCCCCTTCCAACACATCGCGCGAATTGGAGTAAACCATCAATTCGCCACGTGTTTGTGGCAACAGCTTTGACATAAACGCCTGAACTATCTCGAACAGTTCGGTCAATGTTTTACACGATTGCAACCATTCATCGAGCCGACCTAGCATCTCTGCTTCTTTCTGACGGCGCCGCTCTTTTTGCAAAACGTCTAGGGCACGCCGCTCTGATTCTGCCGCCTCATCAATGGCTTTCGCCAGCTTACTGGCCGTGCGTCGGGCCTCAGTCACGTCAGTAAAGGTCACCACATACCCACCACCGCGTGATGGCCGGGCATTTGTGCTCACAATCCGGCCTGAAGGTATCAAGCGATCAAACGAAAACGGTTTATGCGCGTTGAATTTTATACTGGCGGCCTTGCGTGCATCCGCGTCAAACTCGCCCCGCGCTTCTGCCAACTTTAAAAACGTATCGCGCTCGGTTCCGATGCCAATATCTTCACCCGCAAGCTCAAGAACGTCGTAGATACGGGTGTTATGCAGTTCGCAAATACCGTCTGCCGACCACACGATAATGCCCTGCTCCATGATGTTCATGATTTGCATCGCCAAATTTGGCGGCGCCTTTTGCGGGGCGGCGTCGCTGTCGACAAGCCAGCTTTTTCGCGCCGGTGGCGTATTGGATAAATCGTTCATCAAAAGCCTCAGGTTATGCAAAACCAAGCTAAAGTCAGAAAGTGTTCATCCCGTTAACGGCTCTTATGCCATCGCCGCCATATGATCACGGAATGCCGCGCCATAGCCGCCATCATCTAAAAATGTCTGCTCGGCTGGTGTCATCGCACGACCAAGGGCAGCATTGCGGTAAGGGAAACGTCCAAATTTACGTATTATAGCGCGGTGTACACGCGCGTGCTCCAGCGTGCTTGCGCCTGTGTCAGGCAGCCGCGAATGAATGAGCCGCACAGCGCGGTCTTGATCAATCAGATTTTCAGAATGCATCAAAGGCATATAGAAAAACTGGCGGGCCGGTTCGGAAATTGCGCGGTCCCATTCACGGTCAATCGCGACTTTCGCAGCAGCGCGGGCGGCTTTATCGGACGCAAAAGCACGGGCGTCATCGCGGTACATGTTACGAGAAAACTGATCTGTTACAATGATATAGGCCAAGGCGCCTGCAGGATCAGTCAACCAAAGCCCACATGCACCGACTTGACTGCGTTCCCACGTAAACTCAAACCGGTCCCGAATTTCGTCGTCCACCGCTTTGTCTGCGCGGTACCACCCATCAGGTCCCAATTCATCGAGCCAAAACGCCAGAATCTCATCTGCTTGTTTCACTTGTTTTCCCCTCCTACGGGTCATTAGCGCTAGCCTACATATGCTGGCGCGGCAGACAAGAGGTTCTTAAGTATCTGAATCATTTTCTGCGATTTCTTCTTCGGCGTCGCTGTACACCTCTTGGGCGACCTCTGCCGCAATTGGCGTGGACGTGGCCGAAATGGCTGCATATGGTACAGTATCCACATCCACCAAATCTGCACGGCTACGACGGGTCATCCGGTAGGCGGCGTAAATCCCCATCAAGAACATCAGCACAGCCGAGAACATCCAAAACCCGTTAGCGCCCATTGAATCCATCATATAACCAACGATCAACGGCCCCGCGATGGCACCAATACCGTTGATAAACAGCAAGCCGCCAGACGCAGCGGCCATGTCTTCACGCTCAAGATAGTCGTTGGTGTAGGCAATCAGCAGCGCATACAGCGGGTTTGACGTCCCGCCCAAAATCGCAGCACTCAGCAAAATAACTGTAAAGTTGTCGGTAACAAAAAATGCCAACAGCGCGCCTGCGGCCCCGACAAACCCGACAGCCATGATCAATATGCGCCGATCAATCCGGTCAGACATCCAGCCGATCGGATATTGCGCGACCAAGGCCGACACATAGATCACAGACACAAAGAGCGAAATTTGGCTCACGCTCAGGCCAACACGGACCCCGTAAACCGCAGACATGCCGAACTGTGCGGAAAATACGCCACCCAATAGGAACATGCCAACGCATCCCAATGGGGACGCCTCGATCAAACGGCGGAACGTCATCGGTTTGGTTTGCGCAAACTGCGGCATGGGGCGGATCGATAGCAAAATCGGGGCAAACGCCAAGGACACGAACACCGACGGGATGATAAACAGCGCGTAGCCTGACACATCGCCCTGAGTCACGATGTATTGCGCGGCCACAATTCCGGCCATCTGAACCATCAAATACAGCGACAATGCCTTGCCACGCGTCGCGTTGGTGGACGCGTCATTCAGCCAGCTTTCGGCGGTCACGTAAACACCACAAAAACAAAACCCTATGATGACACGGCCAAGCGTCCACGCCCAAGGCTCAACCAGCAACGGATACAAAATTAGAACTGCAGAAATCGTCGACCCAAGGGCGGCGAACACACGCACATGGCCAACGCGCTGGATCAACTTTGGGGTCAAACGAGAACTAAAAAGGAAACCAACAAAATAAGCTGACATCACAACAGACAGCTCAAACGTTGTGAACCCTTCCATGTCGCCACGCAGGCCCAGCAATGTCCCCTGCAAACCGTTGCCGATCATCAACATGAACATGCCTAGGAACAGCGCCCATGATCCGGTCATAACTTGTAACATTGGCGTGCCCTTTTGCTGACTATTTATGCTCGATTAACAGCGATTGTCGAAACGCCAAATGCCCCTTCGCGACACATCATCCAACTGCCGCGTCGCTCGTGTCTTTCGACGGAAATAATATTGAGCCATCGCCGTAAGAAAAGAACCGGTAATCGTTGTGGATGGCGTGTGTGTAAATCGCCTTAATCTGGTCCACCCCCATAAGGGCAGAAACCAACATCATCAGCGTTGATTTAGGCAGATGAAAATTTGTCATCAAGGCGTCAGCCACCTTAAACGTAAAGCCTGGCGTGATAAAAATATCCGTCTCACCTTCCCAAGGCTTGATCTGGCCAGACCTTGCAGCACTTTCAATCAGCCGCAGCGCCGTGGTCCCCACCGGAATGACCCGCCGGCCTTCGGCCTTAGCCGCAGCAATCAAATTGGCTGCCTGCGCCGTGACCTCGCCCCACTCGGCATGCATCTTATGATCGGACACATCATCAACTTTTACCGGCAAAAATGTGCCTGCTCCGACGTGCAACGTGACATGAACAAATTGAACGCCAATCTGCGCCAACTGATCCAGAAGATCACCATCAAAATGCAGCGACGCCGTGGGGGCCGCCACAGCGCCCGCATTCTTGGCCCAATAGGTCTGGTAATCCGTTTTATCCGCATCATCCGCAGGGCGCTTGGCCGCAATATAGGGCGGCAGCGGCATCGCACCAACCTCGTTCAATGCAGCATCAAAGTCATCGCCCTTGATATTAAACCGCAACGCCGCCTGCCCGTCAGCGCGGCCCACTACCTCGGCCTGCAATGTGTCGGAAAACACAATCACCTCGCCATCACGAATTTTCCTCAGCGGCTTGACCAATGCACCCCAAGTGCCGTCAGCACGCGGGTCCAGCAAGGTAACGTCCATCCTAGACGCCGTCATGCCAAGCTCGCCGTTGCGGTGGCGCAATCCAAAAAGCCGGGCAGGGATAACCTTGGTGTCGTTCAACACCAGCACGTCACCGCGACGTAAAACATCGCCCAAATCGGCAACCGTGGAATCAGTAATCTGATCGCCACGAGCAACCAGCAGCCGCGCCGAGCTACGAGGTTTCGCGGGGCGCACCGCAATCAGCCGCTCTGGCAGCTCAAAATCAAAATCGGACAGCTTCATTGGGTCACCTCTGGTGGGGCGCGGCGGAATATCTCTCGAAACATACCGGGCGTGAATGCGGACAACGGGTTCACCGACACAACAGGCGCGCCAGCAGCCCCTGTCAGGTTAAAGTTGAACCCGATCAGCCCTTCACCCTTGCGGGTCAAAAACGCACCAATACCATTCAGCAGATAAAACGGCGACACAACCCCTTGGAAATCAATCTGTTTACTGGCGAGCGTGTAAATCCCATCCAGTGAAATGCCAAGCCCCGGTCCAACCGCGCTTGACTGGGTCACAATCACTTGCGACGGGGTCAGGCGGAACGTGGCATCGACCTCGTCGAACGCCAGCCCCTGTCCGTCCAACTGCCGAAGCAAACCGACCACGCTAATCGAATCTAGCAAAGCGGCCATCGCGGGGGCGTCTCGGACCCGCAGATCACGCACCAAAAGATCACCGTCAAACGTACCCGCGTCCCTCGCAGGGCGTAAAGTCAGATCAAGCGACCCGCCTAGGCCGTTTTTCAGGAACCCAGCCGCGCCAACAACACCGCCAGCATCATCAGACTGAAGGCGTATCGCGGACCGTCCGTTTTGTGGAATAACGGTTCCCAAAACCTGCGGTCCGCCGTTCACACGTCCTGTAAATTCCCCCGAAAAACCACCCGACCCGTCAAAATCGCCAATGAAATCGTGCAGCGCGATACCTTCGGTGATTTGCAATCGGTCCAACCGCAACGCAAGCGGGCCCGCGTCGCTGCTCCGTGCGCCAAACGCTGCACCGCGTAGATCAACGCGTCCCTGTCCAATGGACACGCCAACAGGGCGGCCTTTTCCGCGCCCAAGCAACGTAACCCGCGCATCCAACCAATTGCCGATCTGCACTTGCGAAAATCGGGCTTCATCCAGCGTGCCATTCCCATTTAAGGTGACGGCGCCCTTGGCCTGCATCCCGCCGCCGCTGATCTCCAAGGTGGTAATCTGCGGCACATCACCAAGCGTGCCGGTCACAAGCAATTCACCATCATCAGACGGTGCTTTGCGCCAACCAACAGCCGGTAAAGCCATCGCAATCCCGCGTAGGTCCGACATCAGACTAAACGCGGGTGGGCTGCCTGCGGCCAGATCAACAACCAGATCACCCTGCCCCGATCCGGTGACAGCGCCATCGGGCAACGTGATGTTAAACGTATTCAAAAATCTTGGAGATAAATCGACCGTGGCGCGCATCTGGCTCTTGCCAGCATTCCCGCCACCAAACCGATTATCCCAAATGGCATCTGCTGCGACACCGTCCAAAGTGACCGGTCCTGCAATCTGCATGCCCGCATTGTCTGCAATTAACTGCATCCGGCTTGCCCGCAAGTCGCGGCCCTTAATGAGTGTGTCGCTGCGAAAGTCACGCAAATCCGCAGCAATCTCATACGAAATTTCGTCCCGCGGGACGCCCTTAACCAGCGGAAACCGGATTTGTCCGGTGACCGACGCATTGCCCTGCGCCATTGTGACTGATTGGTTGGCCTTGGTGATAAACGCGAACGGCTCTCGGTCAAGCAGCGACAAGGTGGCCGTTATCGTGCTTTTTAGCACCAGATTAAGCTCCGCTTCACCACCAGGCCTACGGGTGTCCAAAACCTTGAATGTTGTACCGGCCAGTTCCGCGCGACCACCCTGCTGGGCAGTGACAAACCCACGATCAAGCGACATTATCAACTGACCATCTTGCATGTGCCCGACGCCGCGCGCGCCTGATATTGGGGGCATTGTGCGCATGAATGTGATGTCAGCTTCTTCAAAATCAAAGCGGGCCGCCATCACTGGCCTTTCGCCTTGCACCGCACGAATACCAACAGCGGCATCACGCAACATGCCGCCAACGACATTGCGGTCCAGCCAATCGCGACTGCGCTTTTTCAGGGTCTTCGGCCAAAAAGCCGTAAACCGCTCAGACGCCATCTGATCTGCCTGCAAATCAATCGCAGCGCGCCATCCATCCTGCGTCGCGCTGATTTGACCTGACCCAATGACATGCGTGTCACCCTCAACCAAAGCCACCTGCCCCAACTCAACGGCAAACGGATCAAACCGCAATCGCATATCGACAGACAACGGCGGCACCACAAGACCATCAGGATACCAGTCGCCTTGCGCCAAAGTGATGTCTGGAAACGCGAATTGCGCCACTAGCGCCTGCGGAATGCCGTCCACTTTGTCACGCAAATAGGCACGACCAGAGGCGTTAATTTGGCCTGCAGCGGCATCCACCTCAATCTGGTCAAAGCTGATCAAATCCGTCGCCGGATCATATGTCAGATAGGCTTTTGCGCTCTCAAAAGCGACGGGATCGGTGGCCGCATTTGGCTGCAGCGCGCCTGCACCCAAATCAAGCGTGGCACTTAACGGACCAAGCGCGCCGTCTGCGTCTAAGCTGCTGCGCAACGACGCGGTAATCGCGGCATCAACGCCAGAAAGCCACGCCAACGCGGGGGTTTGGGTGGCCATATCACTAGCGCGTGCATCGGTGACCGACAGGCTCACCTGAGCCTCATGTGACCCACGAGGACTGTCATAGTTCAACTGCAATCGGGTCACATCAGCGCCGCCCGACAGCAGGGAAAAGTCACCGAACAATGTCGTCTGATCATCACGCAAATCTAATTTCAGCTCACCACCGTCAACAGTCCACGCACGACCCGCGCGGACATCGGTGTAATTGACAATCAGACCAGAGGCCGAAATCTGCTCCAGCGCAGCAAAGGCAGGACGATCCAAAAACTGATCAACTTGGTCCAACAACGCAACCATCGACGGCGCGCTGTCAAAACCACCGCCGCCAGCAAAAGCCAGCGCCACGGACCCGTCGGCGGCGCGACGCAAGTTAATCTGTGCGCCATGCAGCGCGACGTCCTGCATCAACACATCCCGCTGAAACAGCAGGCCACGGGAGGACATAAGGCCTGTCACCGATGGAATACGTGCAATCTGAATGCCATTGGCATCGCTGATCCGCGTATCAAACAAGCGAACGCGGGGATGCAGATCCTTGCCGATATTCACGAAAATCTGACCAAATTCCAATGTGGTGCCCTGCATCAAGGCGGCAGCGCGAGCCTCAATACGTAATTTCATCCATCCAGGGGCATGCACATCGGTGTTGATCAGCAAAACACTGGCAACGATTGCAAACACGATGGGCAACGCGAGCAATAACGCAACAACGCGCAGCACCATCCAAGGACGGCGGCGGCGGCTCGTTTCTGGCGGTACTTCTTCTTGCATCATCACTCTAATTTGCTTGGGCCTTTATCTTTGCCCGTGTTGAGCTAAAACGAAACCACCAATGCAGTGCAATCAGGAGAATTTCCATGACCGATTTGGCCACAGGCGACGAAGCCCCCGAAATTACGTTGCCCCGCGATGGCGGAACCTCCGTGTCTCTGTCCGATTTTGCAGGTCAAAAGGTGGTGCTCTACTTCTACCCAAAAGACGACACGCCCGGCTGCACAACCGAAGCCATCGGCTTTACCGAAATGGCGACTGAATTTGCTGCTGCTGGCGCAGTCGTGCTGGGTGTGTCCAAAGATCCGGTCAAAAAGCATGATAAATTCGTCGCGAAATACGAGCTTGGCATCGCCCTTTTGTCGGACGAAGACGGCGATGTTTGCGAACGCTATGGCACGTGGGGCGAAAAATCGATGTACGGAAAGACCTACATGGGGATCGAGCGGGCGACATTTTTGATCGGCGCGGACGGAACGATCAGCCACATTTGGCGCAAAGTAAAAGTCCCCGGTCACGTCGATGCAGTACTTGCGGCCGTAAAAGAAACGACCGCTACATGAAACCACTAGCGCAAATGGCGGTTGATGTGCTGAACACGGCAGACGGGCGAGCAAAAACCACATTGTCGCGCGCATATGCGGCCCAATGGAAAGCGGCCCGCGACGCAGGTGAAACACCCGAAATCGGCCAAGCGACCCCGCCAGATACGCCCGCACGCCCAGACAAACCGGCGCTTTTAAACCCACGTGACGTCCCGCGCCGCAAACCCGGATCGCCGCAGGGGCGGATCGCACTATTACGTGCGGTGGCACATATCGAATTGAACGCCGTTGACCTACATTGGGACATCATCGCGCGGTTCACAGACACGCCAATGCCGATCGGGTTCTTCGACGACTGGGTCAAGGCCGCAGACGAAGAATCAAAACATTTCAATCTGATGTGCGACTGTCTTGAAGCACATGGCAGCCACTACGGCGCGCTTGATGCGCATGCTGGCATGTGGCGCGCCGCCTCTGACACGGCCAAAGATTTCATGGGGCGGCTCGCGGTGGTGCCGATGGTTCTCGAGGCACGCGGGCTTGATGTAACGCCCAGCATGATCAAGATTTTCCAGCAAGCAAAAGATACCCAAGCGATTGAGGCACTCAATGTGATCTACGCCGAAGAAGTGCACCATGTGGCCTACGGCTCAAAATGGTTCCATTTCTTGTGTGGACGGCATGACTTGGACCCAACGGGCGTGTTCCATGACCTTGTAAGAACCTACTTTCATGCCAACCTGAAACCACCTTTTAACGAAGAAAAGCGGGCCGAGGCAGGGATACCGCCCGACTTCTACTGGCCATTGGCTGGCGGCAAACCCGAAAACTGACCACAACCATCGGCATAAACGCGCCTAAGTAACGGCTATTCATCAAAAAACAACGAATCATTCGTTCATAAATCTTGCGAGATTGGCTCAGGCTGTCTAACACGGTTGGGCGGGTTCATTGGTGTGGGAACCAACCGCGAAACGGGACGGGACAAGGACGGCACTTTTGCGATCACGATTGACAGCACGCGTTCACGCTTGGCTAGAAGGCCGTTTCCCCGAGAAACGGCTTTTTCTTCGCTCGGACGCCGAGACACGGTTCATCCGCCTTACATCAGAAACGCAGCTTGTGGCGTGGACCGGCGGCATCATCGTGGTGGGCTGGACGATCATCGCGACGGCTATTTTGTTGATGGACAGCATCGGGGCCGGAAACTTCCGCGCGCAAGCCGTGCGTGACCAAATGATTTACGAAGATCGACTGAATTCTCTGTCAATCGAACGCGACATTCGCGCCGAAGAGGCCGTTGCAGCGCAGCGTCGGTTCACCTCAGCGCTCGATCAAATCTCGATCATGCAGACAGAACTTTTGTCGACAGAAGACAAGCGTCGCGAACTGGAAACAGGGCTCGAAGTCGTGCAGGCCACGTTACGCAACACCATGAAAGACCGCGAAACAGCGCGCGATCAGGTCGCTGCACTGTCCGCTGATGGCGCAGATGCCGCCGCGACCGCCCTGTCCCAAGAGGCCAGCGGCACAGTTGATCTGCTCGCCAGCGCCTTGGCAGATACCGCCGCCGAACGGGACATGATCGCCGCAGACGCCGTTTTCGCGCTGGACCAAGCCGCCGAAATGGAACTGCGCCTCAGATTATTAGAAGAAAAGAACGACGATATATTCCGCCAACTCGAAGAAGCGATGCTCGTCTCTGTAGAACCGCTTGATAAAATGTTCCGCCAAGCAGGCCTGAACCCAGATAGCCTACTGTCTGCCGTGCGCCGTGGTTATTCCGGCACAGGTGGCCCGCTGGCACCAATGTCGTTTTCGACCAAAGGCGGCGCACCTGATCCTGATGCAGCCCGCGCCAACGGCATCCTTGACCGTATGGACCGGATTAACCTTTACCGGATTGCAGCAGAACGCGCGCCATTTGATATCCCTGTAAAAGCCAGCTTCCGTTATACGTCTGGTTTTGGCCCGCGCTGGGGGCGCCTGCACGCCGGTACAGACTTTGCCGGCCCGATTGGCACGCCAATTTATGCAACCGCTGACGGAGTGGTTATAAAAGCCGGTTGGTCATCCGGTTACGGCCGCCTGATTAAAATCCAACACGAATTTGGCATCGAGACACGTTACGCCCATCTGAACTCTATTAAGATTTCAGTTGGTCAAAGGGTCTCGCGTGGACAGCGAATTGGTGATATGGGGAACTCAGGTCGGTCCACAGGACCGCATTTGCATTATGAAGTCCGCGTCGGTGGCGCGCCTGTTAACCCCATGATTTACATAAGAGCTGGACAAGATGTTTTCTAAATCAAAAATCAATGAGCCCGGCCCAAAAGCCGATGAAAAAGCAACCGCACCTGCGATGCCTGCGAAAACAAGCGCTCCTGCGCCTGATTTTAAAGCCGCCGCACCCAAGGCAAAGCCAGCACCATCCGTGCTGTCCTCTGACCTGTTGGTCACAGGCAACCTGAAAACGACTGGTGACATCCAGATCGAAGGTCAGGTTGAAGGCGATATTCGTGCGCACCTGCTGACAGTCAGCGAAGGCGCCACTGTTAAGGGTGAAGTCATGGCCGACGACGTTGTTGTCAACGGCCGCGTTATTGGCCGTGTACGTGGGCTTAAGGTTCGCCTGACATCAACCGCGCGTGTTGAGGGTGACATCATCCACAAGACAATCGCGATCGAATCCGGTGCACACTTCGAAGGCTCCGTGCAGCGTCAAGACGATCCGCTGACAACTGGCACTGGTGGCAAAGCCAAGATGCCAGAGCCAAAAGCCTAAACCTTTTGGGTGACAGTATTTGGAAGGGCGGACAAGGAAACCTAGTCCGCCTTTTTTACGTTAAACTACCCATTTGAAAAACTTGGCGATCCCTAAGCATACCGGAACACTTATTCGCCTTGGGCATCCGCACGCGATTTACCCGACACAGCCATTGCAAGCGTGGCCGCCATAAAGCCATCCAAATCACCATCCAGCACACCCTTCGTGTCGGACGTCTCGTGGTTGGTGCGCAGGTCTTTGACCATCTGATAGGGCTGCAAAACGTAACTACGGATCTGGTTGCCCCAGCCCGCATCGCCTGCATTCTCGTGGACTTCATTGACGACCAACGACCGCTTATCCAGCTCAATCTGATAAAGCCGCGATTTCAGCGCCTTCATGGCGATATCACGGTTCTGGTGTTGGGATTTCTCGGAACTGGTCACAACAATGCCTGTGGGAAAGTGGGTAATCCGGACCGCTGAATCGGTCGTGTTGACGTGCTGACCACCGGCACCAGATGACCGGTAGGTATCAAGACGGATGTCTTTTGCCTCGACCTGAATATCAATGTCATCGTCCACAACCGGATAGACCTTAATCGACGTAAACGATGTGTGGCGCTTTGCGGCGCTATCAAACGGACTGATGCGGACCAAACGGTGCACGCCGGACTCAGACTTCAACCAGCCATAGGCATTCTGGCCTGTAATCTTATACGACGCCGATTTGATCCCAGCCTCTTCGCCTGGTGTCTCGGACTGCAATTCAACCTTATAGCCCTTTTTCTCGGCCCAGCGGACATACATGCGGGCCAGCATATTGGCCCAATCACACGACTCAGTGCCACCAGCGCCAGAGTTGATCTCAAGGAATGTATCATTGCCATCAGCTTCGCCATCCAGCAGAGCCTCCAGCTCTTTTTGGGCGGCCAATGCACCAAGGGTCGTCAACGCAGCCTCGGCCTCGGACACGACTTCTGCGTCGTCTTCCATTTCGCCCATCTCAATAAGCTCAAGGTTATCTGCCAAATCCTGACGGATACCTTCGTAAATCGCCACAGCATCAACCAACATCTGACGATTGCGCATTAGCTTTTGGGCGGCATCAGGATCATCCCACAACGTCGGATCCTCAACACGGGCATTGAATTCTTCTAACCGGTAAGGAGCCGTCTCATAGTCCAAACGCTGGGCCAATAGGCCAAGCGATTTTTCAATCGCATCCACGGTGTTTTGGGTCTCTGCGCGCATCGGGCACCTATCTGGAATGTGTTTGTGCGGTCATAGCAAGCACGCTTAGTAAAGACCACCCGAAGACAACGCGCCAAACGTGGCCTTGGGGCCAACTTTCGCCGTGCCGCCACTCGACGTGGTAACCTCGCGGGACGCAAGCGGAACCTCATCAAATATTGGCAAATCATCAGCAATGCCAAACCCACCATCAAAGGTAATACCAAAGATTGGCTCTTCACCGGGACGGAAACATTCGGCAACGATATTGTCGCCGCTGGCACTGTCAGGCAAACGGGCGCCGTTAAAACGGTCGATCTTAATGAACTGACAGTCTTCGGGCACATTGAACTTACCGCCACCGTATTTTTGGATGGCCTCAGTCATGAACGTATTAAAGACAGGCCCGCAAAGTGTCCCGCCAAATGCCCCCGGCCCAAGCGACCGCGGGTTGTCAAAACCGATATAGCAACCTGCGACGATGTTGCTTGAAAACCCGACAAACCAAACGTCCTTGGCATCATTGGTCGTCCCTGTTTTACCCGCGATAGGCACGGGCAAGTTAACGGTCCGGCTTGCTGATCCGCGCTGTACAACGCCTTGCATCATCGACGTCAATTGATAGGCGGTGATTTCATTCATCACGCGTTGGCGATTTGACTGGATGCTCGGGGCTTGGCCTTCGGGTAAGTTCAAGTCACCACAGTCATCACACGTGCGCTGATCGTGGCGAAATACGGTCCTGCCGTAACGGTCTTGAACGCGGTCGACCAACGTCGGCTCCACGCGCTCCCCACCATTGGCGAACATGGCATAGGCGGACACAACCTTAAACAACGTGGTCTCGTCGGACCCCAATGCAGCGGCCAAAACGCGGTTCATGTTATCATAAACACCAAATTTCTCGGCATAGAGCGCAACAGTATCAATCCCAATTTCTTGGGCCAAACGCACGGTCATCAGGTTCCGCGATTGCTCGATCCCTGTGCGCAACGGGGTTGGGCCATAAAACTTATTGGACGAGTTCTTCGGGCGCCAAATACCTTGCGGAGTGTTAATCTCAATCGGGCTATCGACCACGATCGTGGCAGGGGAATATCCACTATCCAAGGCGGCGGCATAAACGAAAGGCTTAAACGCAGATCCCGGCTGTCGTTGGGCCTGCGTGGCGCGGTTGAACACCGAATTTTGGTATGAAAACCCGCCCTGCATCGCGATCACACGACCGGTGTTGACGTCCATCGCCATAAAGCCGCCCTGCACTTCTGGTACCTGACGCAAAGTCCAACCAACAGCCGTATCATCGCCGTCTGCAGCCATGCGGCGCACGTGCACAACGTCACCGGGGGTAAAATTGTCAAAGAAATTACCGCTTATCCATTTGATATCGTCGCGTGTGATAATCTGAGGTTCGGCCTCCGTGATATCAACGCCTTCAATGCCAATATTTAGCTGGTTCTCAGCAACGCCTAGAACGACAGCAGGAAACCATCGGCTTCCCAAGGTCACGTCGCGGGCAACAACAACATCGTCCAAAGCGGCACGCCAAGCGGCCTCATCGGTAAGCGCTGCCACCTCAATGGTTTTACCGGTCCCGCGCCATTCACCGACGCCACGGTCGTAATCTTCCAGCGCCTGCTGCAACGCATGCGCCGCTTTAACCTGCATTTCAGGGTCGATCGTCACACGGATAGACAAGCCGCCATTAAAGAACTCGTCTTCGCCAAATTCTTCGCTCAACTGACGTCGGATTTGATCGGTGAAATAATCGCGCGACGGGCGCTGAGTACGGTACGATTCAAAATCACCGTTCTGAACTGTCAAAAGTGTATCGGCTTTGGCCACATCATAGGCGGCCTGATCGATATACCCGTTTTCAAACATCTCGCGCAGAATGAAATCGCGGCGGGCCATCGCGGCATCGCGGTTTTTCACAGGGTGATAACTATATGGGGCCTTGGGATGGACGGCCAAAAACGCAGCCTCGGCTGGGGACAAATCAGACAATGGCTTGTTGAAATAACTTTGCGCGGCAGCCGTCACACCAAACGACCGGACACCAAGGTCGATCTCGTTCAGATACAACTCCAACACGCCCTCTTTGCCCAATGACGCCTCAAGGCGCGGCGCAAGGATCAATTCACGAATTTTACGCTCTGCGGTGCGCGATCCATCCAACAGGAAATTCTTGGTGACCTGCTGTGTGATCGTTGATGCACCACGCAAGTCCTCGCCGCGTGATCGAACGGCATCAACAAACGCCGCAGCCATCCCGCGCAGATCATACCCATCATGGGTGTAAAAATTTTTGTCTTCCGCAGAAATAAACGCCTGTTTTACAAGATCAGGAATTTCCTCGGCGGGTGTAAACAAGCGGCGCTCTGTCGCGAATTCATCAATAATATTGCCCTCAGACGAATAAATCCGGCTGATGGTCTTGGGCGTATAGCGCGACAGCACCTCGTAGGACGGCAAATCGCGGCCATACATATGGAACACAGCGCCAATGGTCAGGGCCATCATCGCGAGGCCCAGCGTCAACATCGAAAAAATGCCGCCAAAGAATGACAAAATAAAGCGTAGCAATGCTGCGAACCCCCATAGATACAGTGGCGCTTATAAGCCGAACGTCACCGATGGTCAAAGCCGCAGGGCATCATTTCTGGCGCGTTATTGCCCACAGTCAATCACATTTGCGCGGACCAGACGTTACTGTCGGATCAAAGGCGCACGCGCGGCCTCTGCATCGGCCCACGCGGTCAATCCAGCAGCAATACCGACAGCTATGGCGGCACGTCCGTCAGGCGACGTCAGCGCAGCACGATCAGCATCCGATGACAGGAATCCAACCTCGATCAACACACTGGCGAAGTCGGGCGCATTTAGCACCGCCAGCTTACCTGAACGACGTGGACGGCTATTCATATGCACGCCTGCGCGTCCCATACCGCGCACCAGCGCATCCGCTAATCTGACCCCAGAAGGTCCAGTTTCCAGTCGGGCCAGATCCATCAGCACGCCCGCAATACGGTCGTCTTGGCCGGTCAAATCCAAGCCTGCAAGCAAATCACCACGCTCATGGCGCTCGGCCATGCGGGTTGACGCGCCGTCCACGGCCTCCGCAGCCAAGGTATAAACCGACGCGCCGCGCGCGCCGCCCTCTTCCAACGCGTCCGCGTGCAGCGATATGAACGCGTCCGCACCGACGCGCCGCGCTTGGGTCATTCGGCCCTCGAGTGGGACAAAGAAATCGGCGTCACGGATCAACACAGCGCGCATGCTTCCTGTGCGGTTAATCGCCTCGGCGACATCAAATGCGAGCGCCAACATCACATCAGCTTCGCGAACCCCCGCGCGCAGCGCACCCGGATCAATGCCACCGTGTCCGGCATCAATCGCCACAACCAATGGGCCATCTTTTTGCACAGGGGCCGCTTGGGTCGGGTCACTGACTACCAAGTCGGCCCAACCTTGATCAACAGGCGCACCTGAACGGTCTGCAAAGTCTTCCGCCGGCACAGGTGCCAATACAAGATGCAACAGCGCCAGCCCCGTATCGGTATCAACCTGCATACCTGCCTCGGTCACGGCCATCGGCGCTGCCAGATCAATCACCATGCGCGACCAACCGGGGCGCAACGGGCCAAACCGCAAATCGGACGCATTGTCAGCGTTCAGCATTGCCGCACGGCTCGCGCCGCGCCAATCAACCTCGCGAAAATCCAGTACAACGCGACGCGGATCATCCAACGTGAACACGCGGTACGGCACAGCAAGGCTCAGATGCAAATCCAATACCAAGCCATCGCCGTCATCGCGCAACTGGCTTTGTGCCACGTCGACACGGGCCAGCGCCGAAAACTCTTGGGCAATCGCTGGCGACGCCAACATCAAACACAAGGCGATCAATCGAAACATCAAATGCGACCCTTCATAAACGCCTGCAAACGGGCGACACCCTCGGCAATGTCAGCGGTTGCGCGGGCATACGATAAGCGTAGCCATTTATGACCCTCAACAGGATCAAAATCTAGACCTGGCGTGACGGCAACACCCGCTTGATCCAAAATCTGCGCAGCAAACGCACGGGCATCGTCGGTATAATCGGACACATCCACATAGACATAAAACGCGCCGTCCGGCGGGGCATATTTCGACAAACCAGCAGCGGCCAAACCGTCCATCAACAGATCGCGATTGGCGGCATAAACATCCAAATGACTGTCCAGCTCGGCTTTGCAATCAAATGCAGCCAACGCCAAAACTTGGGACGCATGTGACGGGCAGATAAACATGTTCTGGCCCAAACGTTCCACACGGCGAACGTGATCAGCGGGCACGATCATCCAGCCAACGCGCCAGCCAGTCATGGAAAAATACTTGGAAAACGAATTGATGACATAGACATCATCTGTGACCTGCAAGGCCGTTACGGCATCTTTGTCATACGAAATCCCGTGGTAAATCTCGTCCGAGATAAACGCAGTATTTCGGGCAGCACAGGCATCCGCCAAAGCCTGCAACGCGGCCATATCCAACATCGTGCCCGTCGGGTTCGCAGGTGACGCGACGATCAAACCATCCAGCGTATGATCTTCAACATCCGCAGGCTGTGGCTGATACCTGCGTGCAGGGGTCGTCGGCATCTCGACTGCTTTCAATCCAACAGCCTTTAAAATCTGGCGGTACGACGGGTAACACGGCAAGCCCAAGCCAACGCGGGCGTCATTGTCAAATAACGCGGAAAACGCGAGCAGGAACGCACCCGAGGCACCTGCTGTAATCACCACGCGTTCAGCGTCCAACGCAACACCGTAAACATCCATGTAATGCTGCGCGATGCGGGCACGCAGCGCAGGCAGGCCAAGGCCAACAGTGTAACCGAGCGGGTCGTCCAGTTGGGCGGCTAACACTGCACGCGCAGCTTCGGGCGCCCCCGTCCCCGGCTGACCGACCTCCATGTGAATGATGTGACGGCCTGCATCCTCGGCGCGGCGGGCGGCCTCCATGACGTCCATCACAATAAAGGGATCAACGTCGCCTCGGGTTGAATGTCGCATCGCACACCTCTTATGGTTCTCCAAACGTTGTGCCCACACCAACAGCGGGCGTCAACATAGCAACTTGGCAGGCTGGCACAGATGTGATCTTTGCTCTGTTGATATATAAGGAATGACACAATGCTGAAATTCGCAGCCCTCGCCTTTGGTCTTTTGATCGCAACGCAATCCGCCGCTCTCGAGATTGACGCAATGACGGACAGTGAACGTGCAGCATTCCGTGCAGAAATCCGCAGCTATTTGCTGGAAAATCCCGGAGTGTTGATGGAAGCCATTAGCGTATTAGAACAACGCGAACAAGCAGCCAAAGTGGGGAATGATGTCGCACTTGCACAAAACTTTGCAGACCAGTTGTTCAATGACGGGTATTCATTTGTCGGCGGCAACCCCGACGGGGACATCACCATCGTGGAATTCATGGACTACCGCTGTGGGTTTTGCAAAAAAGCATTCCCCGAAGTGGAGGCCCTTATAGCAGGCGATGGCAACATCCGGCACATCGTGAAAGAATTCCCGATCTTGGGCGAAGCGTCCACGCTCGCATCGCAATTCGCAATCGCCGTGAAAATCGTGGCGGGCGATAAGGCTTACAAAGACGTGCACAATACCCTGATGGAATTTCGCGGCGATGTGACGAAAAGCAACCTCGACAGGTTGGCCGAAAGCCTAGATCTGGATGTGGCCGCA
>ENA-OSJC01000811-OSJC01000811.1-marine-metagenome-genome-assembly--contig:-NODE-811-length-28541-cov-5.889158_pt1 | contig 28541 bp, 18 predicted proteins | sample MGYA00237885_ERZ534234 | MGnify/ENA primary metagenome ERZ534234 (study PRJEB26413, sample SAMN06343907) | marine metagenome | isolation source: coastal waters | place: Atlantic Ocean: West Antarctic... | reverse complement strand
TTATGAATTTTGTTAAACTATGCATAACAACATCTGCTCCCAATTTAATTGGTGAGATACTAAGTGGTGAGAATGTATTATCTACAAGAAGCTGCAAATTGTGCTTTTTTGCAATGGCTGCAAGACCTTTAATATCTGCTATCTCTAGTAGTGGGTTACTAACACACTCACAGAAAATGATTTTTGTTTCAGGAGTAATGGCTGCCTCAACGGCTGCTAGACTTGTAATGTCTACAAAAGTAGTATCAATGTTTAGTTTTGGCGTAAAGTTTTTTAAGAATGCGTAGGTACCGCCATAAATTGTTCTTGATGATACGATATGATCTCCGGCTTTACAAAATTGCAATATGGTAGGAGTGATGGCTCCCATACCACTAGCGGCAACATTGGCTGTCTGGGTTCCTTCCATAGCTGCAAGAGCCTCTCCTAAATACATGTTAGAAGGAGTAGTGTGTCTAGAGTATAAATAACAACCCTCTGTATTACCCTCAAAGGTATCAAGCATGGTTTGTGCAGATAGAAAGGTATAGGTTGATGAATCTGAGATAGATGGGTTTACGCCTCCAGATTCTCCAAAGAATTGAAGGTCTTGTATGTTATTTGCAGGGTTAAATTCTTTTTTTGCCATTGTAAAAGGATTTTGTTTGATTAAGTAAAATAAATTATACATCAAATATAGCTTTATGTAGAATATTAATTTGCTTTAAGTTTAAAATGAAGTAATTTATACTATATAATTATTAATATGGTGTTTTTAAATCTAATTATATCTGTTTTATTGTGTATATTTAAAAAAATTTTCTCCATGAAATTAGACTTTATAGATTTTTCTCTTCTAAATTATCTGCAAGAAGACAGCAAACAGACCAATAAAGAGTTGTCATCAAGATTAAATTTGTCTGTAACTGCAGTGTATGAGCGTATAAAAAAATTGGAGCGAAATGGAGTGATAAAAAAATATGTTGCTCTTTTAGAGAAAAAACATCTTGATTTTGGTTTTATGGTGTTTTGTCATGTAAAACTCTCTCAACATACAGAGAGTAATATTTCAAATTTTGAGGCTAAGATTTCTATAATTGATGAGGTGTTGGAGTGTTATCACGTAAGTGGAGAATTTGATTACTTATTAAAGGTAATGGTTAAAGACATGGATGCCTTTAGGTACTTTATGATTAATAAATTAACTTCTCTAAAGCACATAGGCAGTACGCAAAGTTCTTTTACTATAAATGAGGTGAAAAACACAACGGCTTTTAATGTTTCTGGAAATTTTAATTAACGAGTTGTCTAACAACTTCAATGCCTATAAACTTTTAAACTTCTTTTCATAAGTGTACCTTTGTATTTAAGCTTGGTATATGTCTAACTATCTGAGCAAAATATTAAATAAAAAAAATAGTACTATGTCAAAGTATGATGTTGCAGTAATTGGTTCTGGTCCTGGTGGCTATGTAGCGGCAATTCGTTGCGCACAATTAGGTATGAAAACCGCAATTATCGAAAAATATAATACCCTTGGTGGCACCTGTTTAAATGTAGGCTGTATTCCAAGTAAAGCCCTTCTAGATTCTTCACATCATTATGAAGATGCCATGAAGCATTTTGAGGATCATGGTATTGATATTCCTGGAGAGGTTAAAATTAATTTCAAAAAGATGATCGAAAGAAAAGCATCTGTGGTATCGCAAACTACCAAAGGAATTGATTTTTTAATGGACAAAAATAAAATTGACGTTTTTACGGGAGTAGGGTCTTTCAAAGATGCAACCCATATTGAGATAAAAGGGGAGAACTCCCAAACCATAGAAGCCACAAATACCATTATTGCAACTGGTAGTAAACCAGCTACATTACCTTTTATTACGCTAGATAAAGAGCGTGTTATTACCTCTACAGAAGCCCTTAGCCTCAAAGAAATCCCTAAGCACATGATTGTTATAGGTGGCGGCGTAATAGGTTTAGAGCTAGGTCAAGTATATAAAAGACTTGGCGCAGAAGTATCTGTAATAGAATACATGGATAGAATTATTCCTACCATGGATACTGCCCAAAGCAAGGAGCTGATGAAGGCAATGAAAAAACAAGGCGTTAAGTTTTTCTTGTCTCATAAAGTATCTAATGTTTCAAGACAGGCAGATAAGGTAACTGTTACCGCCACAGATAAGAAAGATAAACAAGTAAGCTTTACCGGTGATTATTGTTTAGTATCTGTTGGCCGTAGAGCCTTTACAGATGGGCTTGCTCTGCAAAACGCAGGTGTTAAAGCCAATGAGCGAGGACAAGTAGATGTAAATGATCATCTACAAACAAATATTTCAAACATATACGCTATTGGAGATGTGGTGCGCGGTGCTATGTTGGCCCACAAGGCAGAAGAAGAGGGTGTTATGGCCGCCGAAATTCTAGCGGGACAAAAACCTCACATAGATTATAATTTAATTCCTGGTGTTGTGTACACTTGGCCAGAGGTGGCCAGTGTTGGTAAAACAGAAGCGCAATTAAAAGAATCTGGAATTGCCTATAAAGCAGGCCAGTTTCCTATGCGCGCCCTAGGAAGATCTAGAGCCAGTGGAGACACAGATGGATTTGTTAAAATACTAAGTGATGCAACTACAGATGAAATTTTAGGAGCACACATGGTAGGAGCTCGTTGTGCAGATCTTATTGCTGAAATGGTAGTGGCTATGGAGTTTCGTGCCAGTGCAGAAGATATAGCACGTATGAGCCATGCCCACCCAACCTACGCAGAAGCAATCAAAGAAGCTGCTCTAGCCGCAACTGCAGACAGAGCTTTACATATTTAAATACATAAAAGTAGCACTATAAAGAATTCTAGGGCATGGCATGATGGTATATTAAAATCATGTTTGTTTCTAGAATTCTTTTTTATTTGAAATGGGACTAATTTCAATATCTTTAAAAAATGAAAAAAATTATAGCATTTGCAGGAAGTAATAGTAGTACATCAATAAATCATGCTTTGGTAAGTCATGTAGCTTCCACTATAAAAAATTGTGATGTTACAGTGCTAACCCTTACAGACTATCCTTTGCCTATGTATGGTCAGGATATTGAAAATAAAGACGGCTTTCCTGATACTCTAGTGCGTTTGGCAGCTATAATTAAAGATGCAGATGGCGTATTAATTTCAGTAAATGAGCATAACGGCACTATTTCTGCTTTTTTTAAAAATGTAATTGATTGGTTGTCAAGGGTAGATGGTAGTTATTTAAGTGGCGCAAAAGTGATACTACTAAGCACCTCTGATGGACCTAGAGGAGCACAAACAGCATTGAAATATCTTACAGATTTTTATACCAGAAAAAAGGTTGACATTATTGCCAGTATTCCATTTCCTTCTTTTAGTGAGAATTTTGATGTAAATGACAGAAAAATTACAAATCAACAGCAAGCAAAAATAATGCAAGATGCTGTTGGCTTATTGATAGCTTCTTTATAGTGAAACGATATTCAAAAACTTTTACTGTCACCTTAACAGATACCCTAAAGCAACAACTGTTGCAATGGGCACGCCAGTTTGATGAGGTTGCTTGGTTAGACTCTAATGAGCATATCCAGAGATACAGCACCTACAGTGCAATATTGGCCGTTGACGCCTTTACGGCGCTTAAAACAGATACAGAAAATGCCTTTGAAAAACTTGATGAATATCAAACAATAACAAAAGATTGGTTGTTCGGCTCTTTAAGCTACGATCTTAAAAACGATGTAGAAGATCTTACCTCAAAAAATATTGATGGCCCCAAGTTTCCGCAGTTGTATTTTTTTCAACCCAAGAAAGTATTTCTTTTTTCTAAAACACAGGTAACCCTGTCATACCTTAACATGGTTGATGATGAGCTGCAGGATGATTGGGACGCTATTTTGGCTACCCAAGTAACTCAAAAAACCATCTCAAAAGAACCTATACAGTTGCAGGAAAGAACTTCAAAACAGCGCTATCTCCAAAAAGTAGATACCATGTTACAGCACATAAATCGCGGTGATATATATGAAGCTAATTTTTGTCAAGAATTTTTTAGTACAGGAGTTACATTAGATCCTACAGCTGCTTTTTGGAAATTAAATGAATTGTCTACCCCGCCTTTTGCAACGTTTTTAAAATTAGAGCAGCACTATATATTATCTGCCTCTCCAGAGCGTTATCTTAAAAAAGAAGGAACACACATTATTTCTCAGCCTATTAAAGGCACCGCCAAGCGGGCGGCCTCTAGTGAGGAGGATGCAGCATTAATATTGCAATTACAGCAGGACCCTAAAGAGAGAAGCGAAAATATTATGATTACAGATTTGGTACGTAATGATTTGTCTCGTATTGCAAAAAAAGGAACAGTAGCGGTACAGGAGCTTTGTAAAATTTACACCTTTGAGCAAGTACACCAAATGATCTCTACCATAACCTGTGAGGTTTGTGAGTCTGTACATCCAGTTGAAATTATTAAAAAAACCTATCCCATGGGGAGCATGACAGGGGCTCCCAAGGTAAGTGCAATGAAAATTATTGAAACCCTAGAAGATGCCACACGAGGAGTCTACAGCGGCGGAGTTGGGTATTTTACACCAAATGGTGATTTTGATTTTAATGTTGTGATTCGTAGTATTTTATACAATGCTGATCTACAATATGTGAGTTTTTCTGTGGGTGGGGCAATTACAGCAAAATCAATTCCTGAGGCAGAATACCAGGAGTGTTTACTAAAAGCAAAAGCAATGCGGCAGGTATTAGGGCAATAAAATTGTGTTACCGGTATTTTATGATTATTTATGTATACATATTATTATTTAAGACTTGATTACAGCATTTAAAAAGCATATTACCGCTCACTTTCCAGCACTGGCACATCAAAAAATTTTGGTTGCCTGTAGTGGTGGTCTAGACAGTGTTGTATTGTTGCACTTACTTCATCAAATTGGTCTTACTCTGGGAGTTGCGCATTGCAATTTTAAATTAAGAGCTACCCAAAGCGATGAAGATCTTAGTTTTGTTGAAACTACAGCAGCCAATCTAAAAATTCCAGTATTTACCACTGTTTTTGACACTAAAAAATATGCCCAAACCCAAGGGGTGTCTACACAGGTTGCTGCCCGTGAATTAAGATATGATTGGTTTTATACCACCATAAAACAACATGGCTACGATGTGATAGCTACAGGACATCATGCAGATGATGATCTTGAAACTTTTTTTATCAATCTTTCTCGAGTTACAGGTTTGAGAGGCTTGACAGGAATTCCTTCCAATAACGATCAGGTTATTAGGCCTTTACTACCTTTTTCTAGGGCCCAAATAGAACAATATGCTAAAAAAAACGAGTTGTTTTGGAGAGAAGACTCTAGTAATACTTCCCGTGATTATTTAAGAAATAAACTGCGTCTGGATGTAATTCCAGCATTTAAAGGGGTAAATAAAACTGTTTTACAAAATTTCAAACACACCCAACAGCATCTCAAGCAGAGTCAAGCATTGCTTGAAGATTATATTACTTTGGTGACAAAATTAGTGGTCTATCCTAGAGATGCCAGCTTTGAAATTGATATTAAACAATTACAAGCCCTGCCAAATACTAAAGCACTGTTATTTGAGTTGTTATATCCATATGGGTTTACAGACTTTAAAGCAATTGCTACTATTTTAGAGAGTGAGGTTGGTAAGAAGGTGCTCTCAAAGCAATATGTGCTTCTGAAAGATAGAAATCACCTTGTTTTAACTCAAAAAGCGCTTACAAAAGACTCTCGTGTTTTTTTAATTGACGCCAAACAACAAAGGTGTTTTTCTCCAATCAAGTTAGAGTTTACAATGGGATCTGAGGTAGGTGAGCATGGCTCTGATACCCTTTATGTAGATGCCGGTAAATTAATATATCCTTTAAAGATAAGATCGTGGGCTTTGGATGATGTTTTTCATCCCCTTGGCATGAAAGGAAAAAAGAAACTCAGTAAGTTTTTTAAAGATGAAAAGCTATCTTTGTTAGCCAAAAATAAGGTTTGGGTTTTAGAGAGTGCAGATCAGATTGTTTGGGTTATTGGCTTAAGACCTGATGATAGATATAAAGTGACAACCACTACCAAAGAAGTATTAAAAATACAATGCAGTTTATAATTATGAAAAAAATACTATTTTTTGTTTTAGTAATTACATCATTTATTAGTAAAACCAATGCACAAGGTTTTTTAGATCCTGTTTCTTGGGAGGTGAGTTTAGAAAAAAACACCGGTGATCTATACACCATTACCATGGAGGCTGTTTTGGAAGATAAATGGCATTTGTATAGTCAAGTAGCCCCAGAAATGGGAGCGGATGAAATTGGCCCTATCTCCACAGAGTTTAGTTATAATACCAGTGATGCTAGTTTTGTTTTAGTGGGTGAAACCATAGAGCCTGCAGTAGCTCCTGTGTATGATCCTATTTTTGAGATGGATATCATTTTCTTTGATAATTATGCTGTTTTCACGCAACAAATCAAAGTCACAAACCCAGAAAAGCTAGAAATCGAAGTAGCTATTTATTATTCTGTATGTGATGATAAACAGTGTTTGCCTCCAGAGAGTAAAATCTTTAAAATTGGTTTAGATGAAAAAAAAGCATCTGCACAGGTTGCCAATATTACTCAAGAAGATCTTGACAAATCTGCAAAGTTGTCGATTCCTTTAAAGGGGATGGAAAAATATCAAACACAAGATCAGCAAGGGAAAACATTTTTAACCATATTCTTTTTAGGTTTTATAGGTGGGCTAATAGCCCTGTTAACACCTTGTGTATTCCCGATGATACCTTTGACTGTTTCATTTTTTACCAAGAGCGCCAAAAACAAAAAAATAGGGATGCGCAATGCCATTTTATATGGTTTTTTCATTTTTGGAATCTATGTGCTACTTAGTTTGCCATTTCATCTTTTAGACTCTCTAGACCCAGAGATATTAAATAACATTTCAACCAATGTTGCGCTCAATGTTATCTTTTTTGTGATTTTTATTGCCTTTGCTTTTTCGTTTTTTGGATACTATGAAATTACACTGCCACAGTCTTGGAGTAATAAAATGGATGATAAAGCCAATAGCATAGGAGGGATCATCGGTATTTTCTTTATGGCACTTACACTTGCCATTGTTTCTTTTTCATGTACAGGCCCTATTTTAGGCTCTCTACTGGGCGGCTCTTTATCCAGTGATGGAGGTGCCATGCAGTTATCTATGGGTATGGGAGGTTTTGGTTTGGCCTTAGCGCTACCATTTGCATTATTTGCACTGTTTCCAAATTGGTTAAACACATTGCCAAAGAGTGGCGGTTGGCTAAATACGGTAAAGGTTGTTCTAGGTTTTGTTGAATTGGCTCTAGCCTTTAAGTTTCTATCAAATGCAGATCTTGTAGAGCATTGGGGATTATTGAAAAGAGAAATTTTTATTGCCATTTGGGTAATTTGTGCTCTTGGTCTTGCATTGTATTTGTTTGGTTTTATAAGGTTTCCTCATGATGGCCCTAAAAAAAAGAAACTTCCTTTGGGTAATATCATTGTAGGAGTAGCAAGTATTTCTTTCTTTTTGTACTTATTACCAGGACTCTCAAACACCAAGTATTCTAACCTAAAGTTATTGAGTGGTTTTCCTCCACCAATGTTTTATAGTCTTTATGATAGAGACCTCGGAATTACTGGGTTTAAAGATTTTTATGATGGACTAGCAGAGGCAGAAAAAACAGGTAAACCTATCATGATAGACTTTACAGGATGGGCCTGTGTGAATTGCCGTAAAATGGAAGAACAGGTTTGGACTCGTGATGATATCTATTCTGTTATTACTGATGATTATATTTTGGTTTCCCTGTATGTTGATGATAGGAAAAAACTAGACACTGATGATACATTTAATTTTTTAAAGCCAACGGGAGGCACCAAGGCTATAAAAACTGTAGGTGATAAGTGGGCTACATTCCAAACTGTAAATTTTAAAAATAATTCTCAACCCTATTATATTCTAATAGATACAGACTTTAATCTATTAAATAACCCTCTAGGCTATACACCAGATGCAGATGCATATTTAAGGTGGCTACAACAAGGCCTTGAAAGCTTCTCTAAGAATAATACAAACTAAATAGCAGCTTGTTTTTTAATCTATTTAGTTTAATGTATTAGTTGTACTATATATTTTGGTATTTTTATCAAATAATTAGTACAACATTATGCATATACATAACATTATATTTTTTCTTTTTTTTCTTTGCACTACAACAATTATTTCACAAGAGTTACCACCAATAACAAATTATTCTACAGAGGTTTATAAGGCAGGAACCCAGAATTGGTCTATCACAGAATCTTCTAATAACTTTATCTATATTGCTAATAATGAAGGGCTTCTAGAGTACAATGGTTCTTATTGGTTGTTGCATCCATCACCTAACAACACCATTGTTCGATCTGTTTGTGCTGTAGGAAATAAAATTTACAGTGGTAGTTATATGGAATTTGGGTATTGGGAGCCCGGCACAAATGGTATGCAACAATACAACTCACTCACTACAACATTAGATATTAAACTTATCGAAGATGAACAGTTTTGGAGCATCACTCCTTATAACAAATGGATTTTGTTTCAGTCTTTGAATAGAATATATATATACAACACAGAAGATAGCAGTGTTAAAGTAATTGATTCTGACAATACAATACAAAAGCTATTTAAGGTGGATCAAGAAATTTATTTTTTTGTAATAAATAAAGGCTTATTTACTATTGAAAATGGAATTAAAAAGAAATTATTTGATTCCAAGGAGTTTAACAATGATATTGTTGTACAGATCTTGTCTGTAAATAACAAAACTCTTGCCGTTACACAAAATAGCGGTGTATTTCATTTAGACATAACTACAGTTAGACCTTGGCCAATTTCTGTGGCTACTAATCTCAAGCAGGCTAGTATATATACGGCCCTTTCTCTTAGAGATGGCACCATGTTACTTGGTACTATAGGAAGTGGTATTATTCATTTATCAGCCACTGGAGAGCAACTTTTTAACATTAACAGATTTAATGGTCTTGGAAACAACACTGCTTTGTCTTTGTATGAGGACAATAGTAATAATCTTTGGGTAGGTCTAGACAACGGTCTAGATTGTGTAAACATAAATTCTCCTTATTTAAATTATACAGACAGAATAGGTACACTTGGTACTACCTATGCTTCTATAGTTTTCGAAAATAATCTGTATTTAGGCACAAATCAAGGGCTTTTCTATAAGCCTTTGGATACAGACATGGCTTTTAAGTTAATACGCGGAACAGAAGGGCAGGTTTGGTGCCTTGAGCAGATTAACAACACCTTATTTTGTGGTCATAACAAAGGTACTTTCCAAATAGAGGGTTCTTCTGCTAATTTTATAGCCAATGAGATGGGAACTTGGTCTATTAAGCCCATGCCTGGAGAAAATAAAGACCTCTTAATTCAAGGAAATTATAATGGTTTAAATATACTTGAGAAGAAAAATGGTGTTTGGAGTTTTAAAAACAAAATTGAGGGCTTTGATATTTCTTCAAGATATTTTGAGTTTTCTTCTGACACTACTATTCTGGTAAGTCATCAGTATAAAGGGGTATACACATTAGGTATAGACCCAGAATACACCAAAGTTAACAAGGTTAAAACACACACCTCTGTAACTAAGGGTTCGAATTCTAGTATAGCAAAATTTTATGATCGTCTCTTATATGCAAACGAAGCGGGTGTTTTTGTTTTAGACCCCAAAACAGACGAGTTTTTAAAAGAAGAGAGTTTGAGTGCTATTTTTTCTGAAGAAACATACGTGTCTGGCAAACTAGTGACCAATGTTACAGATATGTTATGGTTTTTCACCAAAGACGGTATAACCTATGTAACCAAAGAGCCCTTTACAGATTCTTATATCATTAAAACCATGCAGATTCCAATCTCACTGCGTAAACAAAAGAAGGGCTATGAGAATATTTCAAGAATAAGTACACAGCAATTCCTTTTAGGGACTTCAAATGGTTATTTTTTAATTAACACCAAAGATACCCCTCAAGAGTTGTTTGATGTTTATTTAAACGCTGTGTATGTTGGAGAGTCTAAACAAGATGCCGTATTAATCAATAAAGATCAAACCGTATTCGAGGCTACTGACAATTGTATTGTGTTTAAATATTCTGTTGCTGAGTATGATACTTATAAAATTTCAGAATTTCAATACCTTCTAGAAAGTGATTCAAATACCTCTTGGAGTGAATGGAGTACAAGCGCTACTGTCTCTTTTGATAATTTAAGTTATGGAGATTATACCTTCCGTTTAAAAGCACGCGTTAATAACACAATGCAAGAGAGTGAGTCTCAGTACTCTTTTACTATAGAAAGGCCTTGGTATCTTTCTATAGGCTTAATTAGTTTATATGTAGTGGCATTTGTTTTCTTTTTCATACTTGTAAATGCTTGGTATAAAAGAGGGTATAGATTAGAAAAAGACAGAATTCTAGAGAAAAGTAGTAGAGAAATTGCTTTAAAGGAGCTTGAGGCTCAAAAACAAATCATACAATTAAAGAATGAAAGACTACAACAAGACATTGAGGCTAGAAATAGAGAGCTAGCAGTATCTACCATGAGTATGATTAAAAAGAACAATGTGCTAAATGATTTTAAAGAAGAGCTTTTAAAGTTTTCTGAAATAGAAACGGTTGCTCCTTTGGTAAAGAAGATTAATAAATCTCTTAATGATAAAGGTGACTGGGAATTCTTCGAGGAGGCATTTAACCATGCAGATAAAGATTTCTTTAAGAAGGTAAAGGACATACACCCAAATCTAACGGCAAATGATTTAAGGTTTTGTGTTTATTTAAGATTAAATCTATCCTCAAAAGAGATTGCTCCTTTACTTAATATCTCTCACAGAAGTGTTGAAATTAAAAGATACAGACTAAGAAAAAAAATAAATCTTGACAACAAAGTTAACCTTAATAACTACTTTATAGATTTAAAGTAGGTACAACACTGTATTTTTACTATACAACATTGCTACAACATTATGTAATTCTATACTATTTATCAGTTTAGAAGTATTTTATGATTGCTTGGTAAACAATATATATATTCACAGGGTTTTTATTGCCATATACATAATATTAGGCCTTAGTATTATATGTGTATGCATTTTGTATGGGTAAATTAACAAAATGTTAGTTTTTCAATCCTTATATTGTACCAAAATTATATTGAATGAAACACATTAGTATTTTTGTTGCTGTTTTTTGTTTTTGTTTTGCGGCTAATGCCCAAAACTTTTCATTATCAGGAACAGTAGTAGATCAAGGCCAGAACATACCTTTATTAGGTGCTACAGTTTTGGTAAAAGGAACTCAAAACGGTGTCACCACAGATTTTGATGGAAATTTTAAAATTGACGAAGTCTCAATCAATGACATATTAGTTGTGTCATACATTGGTTTTGTTAATTCAGAAATACGCATCAAATCTCAAAACAACGTTGTTATTTCGTTAACTCCAGATGTAGATTCCTTAGAGGAAGTTCTCATCGTTGGGTATGGTACTCAGCGTAAGAAAGAAATTACCGGTGCTGTATCTGTAATTTCTAGCGAAACCATTGAGGATTTAAAACCAACTAGAATTGAGCAAGCCCTGCAGGGTCAAGTTGCTGGGGTACAAATAACCCCAAGCTCTGGTGCTCCTGGTAGTGGTCTGGATATTAAAATTCGTGGTATCGCCACCAATGGAGATAGTAGGCCTTTAATACTTTTGGATGGTAACGTAATTGAAGATTTGAGTGTTGTGAATCCTTCAGATATAGAATCTATAAATGTTTTAAAAGATGCAACAGCAGGTATATATGGAGTGAGAGCTGCCAATGGTGTTATTCTTATAACAACAAAAAGTGGTAGTTATGATTCTGATATTAAATTTGAATTCAAATCTTACTACGGAATACAGGAAACCACTCGTAAAATCCCTGTGCTAAACGCTACAGAATATGCAGGTCTTGTAAACGAAGCTAGAATTAATAACGGTGAGGCGCCACTTTTTAATAATGTTGGCTCTTTGGGACAAGGTACAAATTGGCAAGATGAAGTATTTGAATCGGCACCTATATATAATGCAGATATTAGCGTTTCTGGTGGTACAGAAAATGGACGTACTTCTTTTAGCGCCTCTTACTTAACACAAGATGGTATTGTTGGTGGTGATAAAGCAAACTTTAACCGTTTTACTTCAAGACTGAGCCATGACAGAAAAATACTAAAGAAGATTGAATTTAATTCTTCTTTACTTTTCTCTGGTATAGAGCGAAAATCCTTATCAGAAAATTCTTTAGGTTCTGTATTATACAATGCCTTAAATAATGCGCCAACTTTTACGGTAAGAGATGCAGCTGGAAATTATACCCTTGCAGAAGGATTAGGTAATGAGGTTATCAACCCACTTGCTCAAATGGATAATACCATTAACAAAACTCGTGTTAGAAAACTTAGTGGTAGCTTTAGTGCCAATTATAAGTTTTTAGAAAACTTTAAAATTGAATCTAGAATACAGGCAAACTACGCAGAGGTATTTGGTTTTAGTTATTCGCCAGTTGCTTTTTACGGATCTGGAAAAGTTTTTAACATCTCTCCAGACAGAGATATTCTATCTAAGTCTGCAAACATATTTAGAGATTACACTTTCGATACTTTTGCAAACTATAACAATACTTTTAATGATGCTCACAAGCTAGATGTAACTTTAGGTACTTCTGTATTTCAAACAACAGGAAGATTTACTGGTATTACAGGTATTAATGTTCCTGGAACCACTGGTATAGACGTAGATGTTCAGGACGCAGAGATAGTTACAGACAACTTCCAAAACGGAGGAAACACATTTGATGCAAGACTTCTTTCTTATTTTGGTCGTGTGCAGTACGATTTTAAAGGAAAATATTTATTCTCAGGTGTGATGCGTAGAGATGGTTCAACCAAATTTGGACCCTCCAATAAATTTGGTTATTTCCCATCTGCATCTGCAGGTTGGATTGTATCTGAAGAAGGTTTCTTAAGTGAGAGTAACACCTTCGATTTCTTAAAAATTAGAACTTCTTATGGTATTCTAGGTAATGACAGGATTAGAGATTTCGGTTTCGAATCTTTGCTAAACGGAGAGGGTGCATATGTATTTGGTGATGAGCTACTTTTTGGAACAGCTATTGGAGGTCTTTCTAATCCAGAAATACGTTGGGAAAAACAATACACCTTTGATGTAGGTCTTGATGCTAAGTTTTTTGACAACAAGCTAGACGTATCTATAGATTACTTTAACAGACGCACAGATGACTTACTTATAACCCCCCAAACTTCTGGAATTTTAGGAGGGAGTGCTCCAGGATCTGGTGCACCAACAGTAAATGCAGGATCTGTTGAGAACACAGGATTAGAATTAAGTCTTTCTTACAGAAAAACTGTTTCTGAAGATTTTAAATACAACTTTAGTTTTAACGCTACTGCACTTAAAAATGAAGTTTTAGAAGTTAACGGTGAGGCTAGTTTCTTGCAAGGTGGCTCGTTTGGAGTTGGTCAAGAAGCGCCAGCAAGAATGGAAGCCGGTTTACCAATTGGTTATTTTAGAGGGTACCAAACAGATGGTGTTTTTCAAAGTCAAACGGAGGTTGATGCTCATGCCCTGCAAAGCAATGCACAACCTGGTGATTTACGATTTAGAGACACCAATGGAGATGGTGTTATTACAACCGATGACAAAACATACCTTGGAGATCCTATTGCAGATGCAACCTTTGGTCTAAACCTTGGGTTTACCTACAAGAATGTAGATTTTCTTGCCTATGTGTTCTCCTCTGTAGGAAATGAGATTGTACGTAACTACGAGCGTTTTCAACCTCTTACAAATAGATCTACTATGTACCTAGACAGATGGACAGGGCCAGGAACTACTAATGATACGCCTCGTGTAACTACAGGAGCTACTCAAAACAATCAATTTTCTGACTTCTTTGTAGAAGACGGATCTTTTGTAAGACTTCAAAACTTACAGGTAGGGTACACCCTTTCAGACACTTTCTTAGAAGATTATAAAATTAATGAATTACGCTTCTATGTTTCTGCAAGTAACTTAGTGACATTGACAAAATACACTGGGTACGATCCAACGGGATCTTCAGGACAACCTATTGGTGGAGGTATTGACTACGGTTTTTACCCAACCCCTAAAACATATTTATTTGGTTTACAACTAAAATTTTAATGCTATGAATATAATGAGATATACATATAAAGCACTACTGTTTTTTGGATTAACAGCTACATTACTACTTTCATGTAGCGATGATTTTGTTAATGTTAATTCTCAAGATGAGAACTCAGAAAACTTTTTCAATACAGAAGAAGACTATCAAAACGCCCTGATTGGCGCCTATGATTTGTTACAATCAAGCTATCTTAATGTCATGCTTGGAGAAATTGCCTCAGATAACACCCTAGCAGGTGGAGAAAGTGCAACAGATGTTCCAGGAATTCAAGAAATTGATGATATGATACATACTCCAATTAATGATCAATTACGGGATATCTGGAATTGGATGTATGGTGGTGTTAATAGAGCCAATTATATTCTTGAATTTAAAGACAAGATTGATTTTCCAAACAAACCAAACGTACTGGGTCAAGCCACTTTTTTAAGAGCATACTACTACTTTGAATTGGTTAAGTTCTTTGGAGATGTTCCTTTGGCTGTAGACCAAAGATTATTATTTGGGGATCAAAACACCATAGATAGAACTCCAGCGGCACAGGTGTATGCTCAAATTGAGTTAGATCTTATTTATGCTGCAGAGAACCTTCCTCCAAATCAAACACAAACAGGTAGAGTTACTAAAGGTGCTGCTCAAGCATTACTTGGAAGAGTTTATTTATACCAAAATAAATTTGCGCAGGCAGCTCCAGTATTGGACGATGTTATTAATAGTGGCGTGTATGATTTGGTTGCAGACTACAGTACTTTATTTGAAAATGATAATGAGAACAATATCGAGTCTGTGTTTGAGATACAATACACAGATTTAGAGGGTGCTGGTTTTGGTTGTCTTCAGTGTAGTGAAGGTAATGTTGCAATTGGGTTTAATGGTCCTCGTAATTTTAACGGTCCTTTATTTGAGTCTGGATTTAGTTTTAATGTACCAACCCAAGAGGTTTTTGATGCCTTTGACCAAGATGACGCTCGTAGAGAATTTGCCATATTAGATATCGTTGCATTTGCACAGGCTAATACAGACTTCAACGATGGAGCAGGGGTAAGCTTTACAGAAGGTTTTGAGCATACAGGCTACTTTAACCGTAAGTATATCCCAAGAGTAGGAGACACCAATATTGGTGATCAAAACTTAACAAATCCAAACAATTATAGAGCAATACGTTTTGCAGATGTTTTATTAATGGGTGCAGAAGCGCACAATCAAGGTGATGGTAATGATGAGTTAGCTCGCCAATACTTAAATAGAGTAAGAGAAAGAACTACTCTTGAAGATGTAAACGCTTCAGGTTCTGCTCTAATGCAGGCAATTTACAATGAGCGTAGATTAGAATTAGTAGGTGAAGGTCACCACTTCTTTGATTTGGTTCGAACGGGTAGAGCAGCTCAAGAAATCGAAGGCTTCACCGCAGGTAAAAACGAAATATTTCCAATTCCACTTGTTGAAATACAACTAGCAGGAAACAGATGGGCACAAAACCCAGGTTACTAAAAAATAAAATGATTATGAAAATATCTAAAATATATCCCTTTCTCCTAAATGCATTGTTTTTAATTGTTGTACTATCATGCACACAAGAGGATAGGGATACAGCATTTACAGATGGTATTGCAGTACCATCAAATCTTTCTTTATTGGTACAAATAACGCAAGATAATACTGGTACAGTTACATTAACCCCAAGTGGTGAGAGTGTAGCACAATATACCATAGACTTTGGTGACAATAGTGAGACAGCTATGGCAAGCCCAGGAGAGTTTTTTACTCACATATACCAAGAGGGTGTGTATTCAGCTGTTTTAACAGCAACAAACCTTAGTGGTGAAACTGCTTCATTTACTCAAGAGGTTGTTGTTTCATTTCTACCACCAGAAAACTTATTGGTCACCATAACACCAGTATCTGGAGATGCTTTTTCAATCACAGTTTCTGCAACTGCAGATTTAGCTACAGGGTATGAAGTTACCTTTGGAGAAGATGCAGACCAAACCCCAACGCCTTTCATGGAAGGGGAATCTGTTGCTTACACCTATTCAAGTACAGGAACTTTTAGTGTACGAGTTGTAGCCTTTGCAGGTAGTACTGCAACTGTAGAAAGCACAACAGATGTAGTTGTTGAAAATCCAATTACCCTACCTGTAGATTTTGAATCTCAAACCATTGATTACGCCTCAGCCTCAACAAGTTTTGGAGGTGCTTTCACTTCTTTAATAGACAATCCTGATCCATCAGGTATAAACACTAGTGCAACTGTAGCTCAGTTTTTCAAAGAGCCAGGAGCAGAGGTTTATGCTGGAGGTATTCTTGAACTTGGATCTCCAATAGATTTTACAGAATTCCAATCCATTAGTATTAAATCTTGGTCTCCAGCGGCTGGTCTTACCGTAAAACTTAAATTAGAGAATGGTACAGACCCTAACATATCTGCAGAGATTGATGCTATTACAACTGCTGTAAATACTTGGGAGGTTTTAAACTTTGATTTTACAGGATTTACAGACCAGGAATATTCTAAGCTTGTTATTTTCTTTGATTTTGGAAATCCTGGTACAGGAACTACCTTCTATTTTGATGATATAGAGCAGTCTGACGGGATAGACGATGGAGATGGAATTGCACTTCCTATAGATTTTGAACTTCCAGCGGCCTCGTATACCTTCCTTGGTTTTGAAGGTGCAGATTCTACCATTGAGATGAATCCTGACATGAGTGGAGAAAATACAAGTAACACCGTTATGCAAACTATCAAAACACAAGGGTCTGTCTTTTATGCTGGTACTTTTGTAGATGTTGATACTGCTGTTGATTTTTCTCAAACAGGAAAAATTGGGGTAACCACATGGTCTCCAAAGGCCAATATACCTGTTCGTTTGGCTATCGAAAACCAAACAACGGGTGGACAAATTTTTGTTGATGTTAACACAACAGTAGAAAACACTTGGGAAACGTTAGTGTTTGATTTTGAAACACTTATTGATCCTTCATTTTCGTATAACAGAATAGTAATTTTCTTTGAATTTATCCCAGATTTAGCCGGAGATGGATCAACCTACTACTTTGACGATATTGAGTTAATAAACTAAAAAACACCATGAATATGAAATATATACATATAATAGGCTTGCTACTACTAACGGTTGTTTTAGGTTGCCAAGAAGATGATTTTGAGTTTGGTGATATTGTCACCCCTACAAACTTGCAAGTTGATGTTACAATTGCAGATGACAATTCTGGAAATGTAACATTAATTCCAACAGCAGACGATGCTATAAACTTTCACGTAATTTTCTCTGAGGGAGCTCAACCAGTGGTTGTTGGAAATGGTCTTGAAGCAAAAAACAGATATACCACTCCCGGAGAATATCAACAACAAGTGCAAGTTATTGCATTTGGTAGAGCAGGAGTATCAAGCAGTATTGTGTTAACTCTAGATTTGGATGTTGATGTGTTTATTGATCCTGAAATTTTGCAAATGATTGCAGGAGATAGCTCCAAAAATTGGATTTGGGACTCTTCTAACGCAGGTCATTTCGGAGTTGGAGATCCATTAGAGGATTTCCCTAACTATTTTTCTGCGGCTCCTAACCAGTTAAACCCTTGTATGTATGATGATGTATTAACCTTTAGTACAGACCTTACTTATACCCTTGAAACTGCAGAAGCATCCTTTATAAATTGGTCTGAGGTAAAAAGGTTTTTCCCAGATGCTAACCCTGGTGAGTTTGCTGATGAGTGTAGAGATATTAATTCTCAAATAGAAACAAATACCACCTTCTCTATTATAGAAACTAATGGTGTTCAAGAATTGGTTGTAACCAATAGTATGTTGTCATACTGGTCTGGCGCAATGTCTTACACTATTTTAGAGTTAAGCAGTGATAAGTTAATAGTTCGTGGTATTCAGGATCCTTTTGATCCACCAGGAGCAGAACTTGCATGGTACCACACATTTGTACCCCAAGACGGTTCTGGCGGCGGCGGCGCTGGCGGCGGCGGTGACAATGATTGTGAAACTTCTGTAACAGGAGATACTGGTTCTGGTAACTTTGATGTCCTAGTTTGGGCAGATGAGTTTAATACAGACGGCGCGGTATGTTCTGGAAACTGGAAATTTGACCTTGGCTCCGGTGGCGGTTGGGGTAACAATGAATTACAGTATTACACAGATCGTCCTGAAAATATTAAGGTTGAAAACGGAAACCTTGTAATTACTGCAAAAGCTGAAGAATTGTCTGGTGCTCAGTACACCTCTGGTCGTATTAGATCACAAGATAATTTTGAATTTCAATATGGTCGTGTTGAAATAAGAGCTAAACTTCCAACAGGTGGTGGTACATGGCCAGCACTTTGGATGCTTGGTGCAGATCTACCAACAAATCCATGGCCAGGAGCTGGCGAGATTGATATTATGGAACACGTCGGTAATGATCAGGATAAAATAAATTCTACATTACATTTTCCTGGAAACTCAGGAGGTAATGCTATAGGTAGTTCTACTATAATTCCTGGAGTGTCAGATAATTTTAACACCTATGAAGTAACTTGGAGTGAGGCAGATATTCGTTTTGCTGTAAATGGTAATGTGTTTTACGTGTTCCCAAACAGTGCAGCAGTACCATTTAACAAAGACTTTTTTCTTATAATGAATGTTGCTATGGGTGGTGATTTTGGTGGTGAAGTTGATCCAAATTTTGTATCGTCAACCATGGAGGTTGATTATATACGAGTGTACCAATAAGCATGAAATCTAAAACGCTATATCTACTTTTTTTCTTTTCGATTTTACAATTATCATCTTGTAAAGAAAAAAAAATAGATCTATTAGCCTTTGAATCAGAGGTCTTAAAGAGTGAAATACTCTCTATAGATCAAAAGGTAGAAAAGTTATTAGATCAAATGACCTTAGAAGAAAAAATAGGTCAAATGAACCAATATAGTGGTTTTTGGGATTTTACAGGTCCATCTCCTAAAGCAGGTGATGCTGCCCAAAAAATGGAGCACCTAAAGAAAGGTTGGGTTGGTTCTATGCTAAATGTTACAGGTGTTAAAAATGTACGAGCAGTTCAAAAAATTGTTGTAGAAGAATCTAGATTAGGAATACCGCTTATCATAGGTTTTGATGTTATACATGGATATAAAACCATAAGCCCAATACCACTAGCTGAAGCTGCTAGTTGGGATTTAGAGGCTATAAAAAAATCTGCACAAGTAGCTGCACTTGAAGCATCTGCCGCAGGAATTAACTGGACATTTGCTCCTATGGTAGACATCTCAAGAGATGCTAGATGGGGCAGAGTGATGGAAGGTGCTGGTGAAGATCCTTATCTTGGTAGTAAAATAGCAGTTGCACGCGTAGAAGGTTTCCAGGGATCAGATTTGTCTGACCCATCAACTATAGCAGCCTGTGCAAAACATTTTGCCGCTTATGGTTTTGTAGAAGCAGGACGAGAATACAATACTGCAGATGTTGGTACTTCTACATTAAACAACATTATTTTTCCGCCCTTTAAGGCAGCCAAAGATGCTGGGGTAAAAACATTCATGAATTCTTTTAATGATTTAAATGGAATTCCTGCTACCGGTGACATTTATCTGCAACGTACGGTACTAAAGGAAAATTGGAATTTTGATGGCTTTGTAGTGTCTGACTGGGGGTCTATATCTGAGATGGTTGCTCATGGATACGCCAGGGATGACAATCATGCAGCACAATTGGCCGTTAATGCAGGCTCAGACATGGACATGGAATCTCATTTATATGTTACTGAGTTGGCCAGTCTTGTTAAACAAGAGAAAGTAGATGAAGCACTCATAAACGACGCAGCAGGTAGAATTCTTAAAGTAAAATTTGAATTAGGTCTTTTTGACGACCCATACAAATATTGTGATGAAGCTCGAGAGGCTTCTGTTATTGGTAGTCAAAGTAATGTAGAGGAAGTACTAGATCTTGCCAAAAAATCTATTGTTTTATTAAAAAACCAAAACAATGTTTTGCCACTCTCTAAAAAAGGACAAAAAATAGCTGTTATAGGTGCACTTGCTGCAGATAAAACAAGCCCTCTTGGAAACTGGAGATTAGCCGCAGATACTAATTCGGCAGTATCACTATTAGAGGGATTGAAGTCTTACAGCGGAAATACAATTACCTATGCCAAAGGAGCTGATGTTGTAATAGGAAAGACGGGGTTTGTTTCAGAGCTTACAATTAACACCAAAGACACCTCTGGATTTAAAGAGGCTATAATGCTTGCCAAAAAATCTGACCTTGTGATCATGGCTCTTGGTGAGCACGCAATGCAAAGTGGAGAGGGTAGAAGTAGAGCTTATTTAGGTTTGCCGGGTGTACAACAACAACTTTTAGAGGCTGTATTTGCAGTAAATAACAATATTGTATTGGTGTTAAGTAATGGTAGACCATTAACAATTCCATGGGCTGCCAAGCACATACCAACAATTATAGAAGGGTGGCACCTAGGAACCCAAAGTGGTAATGCACTAGCTCAAGTTATATATGGTGATTACAATCCTAGCGGAAAATTACCAATGTCTTTTCCTAGAAGTGTAGGGCAGCTACCTTTGTATTATAATTATAAAAACACAGGACGTCCCTCCCCGGTGAATCCTGGTCAAGTATTTTGGACGCATTATATAGACCAAAAAAACACACCTCAATACCCTTTTGGTTTTGGGTTAAGTTACACCACATTTGCTTATTCAAAGCCAATGGTGGTTAATACCTACAGCCAAGACAAACAAGTTACTGTTAGTGTGAAAATCACCAATATTGGAAAAAGAGAAGGAAAAGAAACCGTACAACTTTACTTAAGAGATCTCTATGCCAGTGTTATAAGACCCATTAGAGAACTAAAAGGATTTGAGCAGGTTGTTTTAACACCTGGACAAACTAAAGAAATTACTTTTACACTTACAGATCAAGAACTAGGCTTTTTCAATAATCAACAGCATTGGCTTGTTGAAAAGGGAGATTTTCAAGTATATGTAGGTGGAGATTCTCAAACTATAAACCAAGTTAATTTTAAACTATAAGAACTATCAAATATTAATAACTAAAAAAAAAATGAAATCACTAACTACTATTTTAATTTTACTGATTACCTCTATTTGTTTTTCACAAAACGCTCCCATAGATTTTGAAGCTGGAGGAGAGGGCGCAAACTGGGGATGGAATGTGTTTGAAAACGCAGACAATCCACCCCTTGAATTTGTCTCAAATCCAGATCCTTCTGGTATCAATCAATCTGCAATGGTAGCTAAGTTTACAGCAAGAGATACCAATGCAGGAGCTGCTCCTTATGCAGGATTAGAAAGCCAACATGGAGGAAATATAGGTACCTTTGACCTAACAATCGATAATGCACTAGTTAATATTATGGTATATAAAACCAAAATTAGTGACGTAGGTATAAAATTTGCGACACCTTCTGGTGGTGCTCAACAAGAAATTAAAGTGGCTAATACTTTAATAAACCAATGGGAACTTATCACCATAGACTTTTCTGGGTATATCGGTCTTGGAGAAACAACAGGATTAGATCAAATTATTGTATTCCCAGACTTTATTAACAGAACAGCAGATGATATTATTTACTTTGACAATATTACATTTGGTGAAACGGTGCCTAATACCATAGCCCTTCCTATTACACTTGAGGGTGGACAGGCTCCAAATTTTTCAGACTTTAATGGTTCTTCTTCTCTAGCTATTGCAAATCCAGATGCATCTGGAGCAAACACCACTGCCACTGTTGTACAAAACACTGTACCATCAAATGCTGCTTTTGCAGGTGTTAATTTTCCAGTAAATAATATAGACATCACAACAGATAAAGTTTTTAGTTTATCTGTATGGTCACCACTACCAAATATACCAGTGCTACTTAAATTAGAAAACGCATCTGGAGTAAATACAGAAAGAGCGGCTGTAACCACTACAACAAACGCCTGGGAAACCATAAGCTTTGATTTTACTGATGAGGGCCAGTTAACCTACCAATCTGTAACAATATTCATGAATTTTAACATGACAGATACCGCAGACCAGGTTTACTATTGGGATAATCTAGTGCTAGGAGAACCTCTAGGAGTTTTAGAAAACACACTTGCTAATATCAAAATGTATCCAAACCCTGCAACATCTGTAGTTGTTTTACAAGCATCACAAGAAATAGCAACGATTCAAGTAATGAATCTTTTAGGGCAAAGAGTTACTTCTGTATCTGTTAATAATACAACAAGCACTATTAACGTGTCTGGTCTTGCAGCAGGTACTTATATAGCAAATGTTTTATTTTCTAACGGAAATACCCAAAACATTAATTTTATAAAAAAATAAAAAATATATTTTCAAAAGGGAGGGAGGTTGTGCTCCCTTTTGAAAATTTAATAAATCACAATCACAATCACAATCACAATTTTATTTACTTAAATCATTTATTATGAAAAAAATGTACATTTTATTTTCAGTACTATTGAGTACTGCTTTTATGACCAACGCTCAAAATATAGTAGTTGCTGATGCAGGTGCAGAGTACCTAGGATATGCAAATGTTTTTGAAACTATTGCAAATGGTGGAGCTTTTGTTTTTGGTTCTGGATGGGGAGTTGCAGACCTTAAATCAGTAGTTGATCCTGGTGCAGGATCTGTTACAATTAAGCCAAATTTTAATACCTACGCAGATAACCCAGGAGATCCATTTTGGATTGATCCAGCAACGGGTCTTGGAAACAAAACTTTTGAAGGAAATACTTTTGTTGAAAACAATACAAACCTTATTGGGAGTGAATTAACTTTCACTGGTGGAGTAGCGTCTAATACGCTAGATCCTTCTTATGTTGCAATTGCATTTATCAAAGTATTTAATGCAGATTTTTCTGTACTAAAATTCGAAACAACACCACTTGTGGCGGGTCAAGATTTTTCTGTCACTTATACAAACGTTGAGCCAGAAGATACTACTATCCAATACGGTTATCAAGTTGTTGGATTAAATGCAAACCCAGAAAACGAAGCTGCACTAGGTAGTATTGTTATAACAGATACAGTTTTAGGAACTAATGATTTTGATGCTACAAGCATTTCAACCTACCCAAATCCAGTAACTTCTACTTTTACTATTACATCTCAACAGACAATTACCTCTGTTACTGTTTTTAATGTTTTAGGACAACAAGTAATTAACCAAACTCCTGATACATTAAATTTTGTTGCAGATTTCTCAAGCCTTACCGCTGGTGTATATCTTGCAAAAATTGCCACTCAAAGTGGATCAAAGACAGTAAAAGTAATAAAGAAATAAAGATTATAATTTAGTTTAATTTTTCCAGAAAGCTTGTTTATTTATAATAAGCAAGTTTTTTTTTGCCTTTTATTTTAGAAATATTTTTGTGTTGTTTTAAACTATTTTACAAAAAGTATTTCATAAATGTCATAATTAATCTATAATGTTATTTTTGTATACATGAAAAACTCAATAAAAAAAATAGCTGTCCTTACAAGTGGAGGTGATTCTCCCGGAATGAATGCTGCAATAAGAGCTGTAGTTCGCTCTTGTGTATATCACAATGTTACTTGTATTGGTGTTTTTAGAGGATATGAAGGATTAATTGAAGGTGATTTTACTCCCTTAGATGCGCGTTCTGTAAAAAACATCATTAATAGAGGAGGAACATTTCTAAAATCTGCAAGATCTAAAGAGTTTAGAACAAAACTAGGAAGAGAGAAAGCTTATAATCAACTTAAGAAGCAAGGCATTGATGCCCTTGTTACCATTGGTGGAGATGGTACTTTTTCCGGAGCCATTGTTTTTAATAAAGAATTTGATTTTCCAATAGTGGGCCTTCCTGGTACTATCGATAATGATATCAATGGCACAGATTTTACCATAGGGTATGACACTGCCTTAAATACAGTAGTAGAAGCTATTGATAAGATTCGAGATACTGCAATCTCTCATAGCAGACTCTTTTTAATAGAGGTGATGGGTCGTGATGCTGGAGATATTGCCCTTAATGCAGGAATTGGAGCTGGTGCAGAAGAAATATTAATCCCAGAATTAAACATGGGTAAAGAACGGTTGCTTGCTTCTTTAAAGAGAAGTAAAAAATCAGGGAAGTCTAGTAGTATTGTTGTAGTTTCTGAGGGTGATCAGATTGGAAAAAATATTTTTGGTCTTGCGTCCTACATACAAGAAAACCTAGAAGAGTATGAGTGTAAAGTTACCGTCTTAGGCCATATTCAAAGAGGAGGTTCCCCAAGCTGTTTTGACAGAGTGTTGGCCAGTAGGCTAGGAGTAGGCGCAGTAGATGCGCTACTGGCGGGTAAACGTGATGTCATGATAGGATTAGTACACAATAAAGTAGTCTCTATAGACTTTGAAAAATCTTTAGAGGGATCAAACAAAATTGACACAGATTTAATTCGTGTTGCAGATATAATATCCATATAAAAATTAAAATCAAACACACCCTTTGGTGTGAAATACATAGTTATGAAAACAAAAATTGCAATTAACGGTTTTGGCCGTATCGGTAGAATCGCTTTTAGAATAGCGTCACAAAACCCAAACATTGAGGTGGTAGCAGTAAACGATTTACTTGATGTAGATCACCTTGCTTACCTTTTAAAATATGATTCTGTTCACGGTACCTATAGCGGTAGTGTAGCTGTCGAAAATGGAAACCTTGTAGTAGATGGACACCATGTAAGAGTAAGTGCAGAGCGTAATCCAGAGCTTTTAAAGTGGGATGAAGTTGATGCTACCATTGTGCTGGATTGCACAGGTATTTTTACAGATTTAAACACAGCAGATGCACACATTAAAGCTGGAGCAAAGAAAGTTGTTATTTCTGCTCCTTCCAAAACAGCACCTATGTTTGTGATGGGTGTTAACCATATGGATGTAAAACCAACAGATACTATTGTATCAAACGCATCTTGTACCACAAACTGTTTGGCTCCTTTGGCTAAAATCATTGATGATAATTTAGAGATTGTTGAAGGACTCATGACTACAGTTCATGCCTTAACTGCAACACAGGCTACTGTAGATCAACCTTCTGCTAAAAATTACAGAATGGGTAGAAGTGGTGTAAACAATATTATACCATCTACAACGGGAGCAGCTGTTGCTGTAACTAAAGTAATTCCAAGTCTTGAAGGGAAACTTACAGGAATGGCCTTTAGAGTACCAACTGTAGATGTTTCTGTGGTAGATTTAACCGTTAGAACAAAAAAAGCGGCTAGCTATGAAGATATTAAAAAACTATTTAAAGATGCCTCTCAAGGAGCGTATAAAGGAGTAGTTTCATATACAGAAGATGCAGTAGTATCTCAAGATTTTGTGGGTAGCACACATACTAGTAACTTTGATGCTGGTGCAGGGATTGCATTAAACGATCATTTTTTCAAGTTGATATCGTGGTATGATAATGAATACGGATATTCTGCAAAATTAATCGAATTAGCTTCACACGTAGCAAGTTTATAAATTATGGTTTTAGTAACAGACGGAGGGTCAACAAAATGTGATTGGATATTATTGGATAGCCAAGGTGCAGTGGTGTTAAGAACACGAACTGTTGGTTTAAATCCTGCTGTTGTCCATGGAGATGAACTTTTAAAAAGGGTTGCAGGTAATTTAGATTTGCAACCTTATTATGAGCTAGTAACTCGTCTAGATTTTTACGGTGCAGGCTGTGGTACAGAAAAACCTTCATTATTACTTAAAGGTGTTTTACAAGAGATATTCCCAAAGGCACGTATTGATGTTCAGGAAGACACTATTGCTGCTGTGTATGCAGCTACTACATTGCCTGGTATTGTATGTATTTTAGGCACTGGATCTAATAGTAGTTACTTTGATGGTACCACGGTACATCCCAGTGCAGTATCTTTAGGGTATAGTTTAATGGACGAGGCAAGTGGAAACTATTTTGGAAAACGTTTGCTTCGAGATTATTTTTATAATAAAATGCCTGCAGTTTTAAAAGCTGAGTTTGCCAGAAGATTTGATCTCAACCCAGATATTATAAAATATAATATCTACAAACAAGAAAACCCAAATATGTATTTGGCTTCTTTTGCAGAATTTATTTTTAATCCTGGTGCTTTAAGACCAAAAAATGCCGTAGAAATTAATGGGTATTTTTATAAACTTATAAGTGAAGGAATTAATAAATTTATTGAATGTAGAGTTTTGTGTTTTAAAGAGGCGCAGCACGTACCTATTCATTTTATAGGCAGCATTGCACATTTCAGTGAAGATATCATAAGAGATTGTATGCAGCCCTATCATTTAACTCTTGGTACTATAATTAGAAGACCTATAGACGGGCTTATAGCGTATTATAGAAATCATATCTTAAAATAACAGCCTAACAAATACGTTAGTTATGTACTAACTTCGAAATACACTATGGCATTACCCAAAATAAATCCTACAACTACAAAGTCTTGGAGTAATTTACAAGAACATTTTACAGCTATGGAAACTGTAAAAATGCAAACGTTATTTGCTAATGAAACTGATAGAAAAGAGCGCATGAGCCTTACTACAGATTTAGTTTCATTAGATTTTTCAAAAAACAGAATTACTTCTCAGACCATAGATTTATTGGTAGCACTAGCTAAAGAAACAAAATTAGATAAGGCTATTGCTGCTCAATTTAATGGAGCTGTTATTAATGAAACAGAAAACAGACAGGTACTGCATACTGCGCTAAGAGATTTTACTGCAATGAAACCAGAGGTGGTAGCTACCCTGGATCAAATGAAACAGTTCTCTCAGGCCATAATTGATGGTTCACACAAAGGATATACTGGCAAGGCTATAACAGATATCGTTAACATAGGTATTGGAGGTAGTGATTTGGGGCCTGCAATGGTTACCGAGGCTCTTACGTATTACAAAAACCATCTTAATGTACATTATATTTCTAATGTAGATGGAGACCATGTTTGTGAGATTCTAAAAAAACTAGATCCACAAACAACACTTTTTATTATTGTAAGTAAAACCTTTACTACACAAGAGACACTTACCAATGCCACTACTATTCGTGAGTGGTTTTTGCAGCAAGCTGGAGAAAAAGCCATAGCGCAACATTTTGTAGCGGTATCAACAAATCTTCCTGCGGTAGCTAGTTTTGGTATTTTGCCACAACATACATTTACCATGTGGAATTGGGTTGGCGGAAGGTTCTCTTTGTGGAGTGCCGTAGGGCTTTCAACTTGTTGCGCTATTGGCTATAGTAATTTTGAGCAGTTATTACAAGGAGCTCATAAAATGGATTGTCATTTTAAAACCTCTGAATTTTCACACAATTTGCCCGTACTTTTAGGATTACTATCTATTTGGTATACTAATTTTTTTAAAGCTGAAACTGAAGCCGTTTTACCTTATACTCAATATCTTTCTAAGTTTGTAGATTATCTCCAACAAGCCTCCATGGAGAGTAATGGGAAATCTGTTGATAGAAATGGAGCTACTATAGCCTACCAAACAGGTCCTGTTGTCTGGGGAAATACAGGAACCAACGCACAGCATGCTTTTATTCAGTTGTTGCATCAAGGAACCCTTCTTATACCTACAGATTTTATTTTATGTGAGACTTCTTTGCATGGTAAAGAAAATCACCATGATATTTTAGTTGCTAATTGTTTGGCACAAACACAAGCACTTCTAATGGGTACCCATGGAGAAGATATTTCTAACCCATATAAAGTATTTCAGGGTAATAAACCTTCAAATCTTTTAACACTTCAAAAACTCTCTCCAGAGAGTTTAGGCGCTTTACTTGCTATGTATGAGCATAAAATATTTGTTCAAGGCGCTGTATTAAATATTTATAGTTTTGATCAATTTGGTGTAGAATTAGGTAAAAAAATGGCAAATAAACACCTAAGTTCTCAGCTTTAATCTCACTATTTTCTTACTTAAATTTTATTTTAACATATTGCTATACTTTTTCAGGTTTGTTTTTTAGTATTTTTGAGTAAAGAAAAAAAAATAATGAAAAATAGCACACTATTATTTGGTTTGGCAGCTTTATTGTCTGTAACCAATGCTCTTTCACAAACTTTATCAGAGCGACAAGTAATTACCGCAAATTATGATCAACAGGCTCTTACACTGCTTGAGGCTGAGTTAAAACAAGACTTTGAAACCAATCAAAGAATTGCCTTTGAAATGGCTGCTCAAAAGGGATGGGATACTCATATGACATTACCAAACGGCGGTAACGCTCT
>ENA-OSJC01000810-OSJC01000810.1-marine-metagenome-genome-assembly--contig:-NODE-810-length-28552-cov-4.478420_pt1 | contig 28552 bp, 26 predicted proteins | sample MGYA00237885_ERZ534234 | MGnify/ENA primary metagenome ERZ534234 (study PRJEB26413, sample SAMN06343907) | marine metagenome | isolation source: coastal waters | place: Atlantic Ocean: West Antarctic... | reverse complement strand
TTGAGAGAAAGGTTTGAAGTCACGGAACTCCATCAGCTTTCAAAGACCGTCAATGTGAGGATGGTGTGTTGCATATTTTGAGTTAACAATAATGCTAAATAGTTGATTGGATTCTTCGTGATACTTGATACTTGGCATATCAATAAATAATACACCAAATATGAGAGATTGCTTGATATTACAAGCAGATTGGCCAGCCTTGATGCTCTCTAGATTAAATGAAATATAACTTTAGATCAGTTATTTAGAGCTGGTCTGAGAGTTCTGGTAAAGCGTCGAACAAGTCAGCAACAAGACCGTAGTCTGCTACCTGAAAGATCGGAGCATCTGGATCTTTGTTGATGGCAACAATGACTTTTGAATCTTTCATTCCAGCCAAATGCTGAATGGCTCCACTGATCCCTACTGCTATGTATAAATCTGGGGCAACAATCTTGCCTGTTTGACCTACTTGGTAGTCATTGGGAACAAATCCCGCATCAACAGCTGCTCTAGAGGCCCCAACGGCTGCCCCAAGTTTGTCTGCAATGGTTTCTAGTAGATGGAAGTTATCACCTGATTGCATCCCTCTTCCGCCTGAAACAACAATGCTGGCTGCAGTTAACTCAGGTCTGTCACTTTTGGCGATCTCTTCGCCAACAAAAGATGATAAAGATGAGACGTCAGCTGAAGCCAAGGCCTCAATAGCAGCAGAACCTCCAGTGGCGCTAACAGGATCAAAAGCTGTCGCTCTAACTGTGATGACCTTAATGGAGTCATTGGACTTAACTGTTGCAATGCAACTGCCTGCATAGATAGGTCTTTTGAAAGTATCTGCAGAAACAACATCTGTAATTTCGGATATTTGCTGAACGTCAATCAAGGCACTGATTCTAGGCAAGACATTTTTACCAAACGTAGTTGCTGGAGCAAGAATGTGCGTGTAGTTAGAGGCAATGGATTTAACAAGATTCGACAAGCTTTCTGCGAGCTGATGCTCATATGCATCATCGTCAGCTAAAAGAACTTTTTCAACGCCTTCGACCGTAGCGCAAGCATCTGCAACTGATTGACAGCCTTTGCCAGTCACAAGCAGGTGGATGGATCCACCAATTTCTTTGGCAGCGGCCAAGGTGTTTAACGTAGACGGTTTGAGATTTGAATTATCGTGTTCTGCTAGGACTAATATGCTCATGAAATCACCTTTGCTTCATTTTTTAATTTACTGACCAATTCTTCAACTGATTCAACTTTAATGCCCTCTTGTCTTGTAGCTGGCGGTTCAACCGACACAAGCTCTAAACGATTCGCAACATCAATTCCAAGGTCAGCAACAGGCTGAATGTCCATTTCTTTTTTCTTTGCTTTCATGATGTTCGGCAATGAGGCATATCTGGGCTCATTCAATCGAAGATCTGTGGTGATGATTGCGGGCAATGACACTTTGATGGTTTGTAGTCCGCCATCTATCTCACGAGTAACCGAAGCTGTGTCGCCTTCAATGGAAACTTCTGAGGCAAAAGTGGCTTGCCCATAATCCAATAGAGCTGCAAGCATTTGACCGGTTTGGTTGTTATCACCATCAATGGCTTGTTTGCCAAGAATGACAAGCTTTGGAGATTCTTTCTCAATGACTTTAGCTAAGGCTTTGGCGATTGCCAATGGTTCAAGCAATACGTCAGTCTCAATCAAGACGGCTCTATCGGCACCAAGGGCCAAAGCTGTTCTTAATTGTTCTTGTGAAGCTGACGTACCGACCGTCACTGCAATAACTTCTGTGGCAGTTCCAGCCTCTTTTAATCTTACGGCTTCTTCAATTGCAATTTCACAAAATGGGTTCATGGCCATTTTTACATTATTTAAATCAACATCTGATTGGTCGCCTAGAGGTCTAACTTTAACGTTATAATCTACTACACGTTTTATAGGTACTACAATTTTCATATATAAGACTCGTTTAATTTGATACTATTATATTTAGTTATAATTTAATATCAATTATTAATATAATAATATTCGTTCAATAGTTATCTAGCGGATATAATTGTAATGTTTTTTTACCACTAAAAAAAGAGGGAAACAGATCATGGAAAGAGAAGTCATGGAATACGATGTAGTAATAGTAGGTGGTGGTCCATCGGGTTTAAGTGCTGCCATTAAATTAGCGCAACTGGCCAAAGAAAATGACAAGCCTTTGGAGATATGTCTCTTAGAAAAAGGTTCAGAAATAGGTGCTCATATCCTTTCTGGAAATGTGTTTCAACCTACAGCTTTAAATGAATTGATGCCTGATTGGAAAGAGAAAGGCTGTCCGCTTGATGTGCCTGTAACAAAAGATAAATTAATGTTTTTATTTAAGAGCTTTGGGTTGAGCATCCCCTCTTTCGTTATGCCGCCAATGAACAACCATGGCAACTACGTTATTAGTCTTGGTAATCTTTGCAGGTGGCTTGCCACTCAAGCAGAAGAACTTGGAGTGGAAATATTTCCTGGCTTCCCTGCTAGTGAGATTTTGTATGAGGGTGATCGCGTTGTTGGCGTTAGAACCGGAGACATGGGCGTTGGTGCCAATGGCGAAAACAAGCCTAGTTTTGAAGCAGGCATAGACATCAAAGCAAAACATACTATTTTAGGCGAAGGTTGCAGAGGTCATCTGGGCAAAGAGATCATCTCAAAATTCAATCTCGATGAGGGTAAGGATCCTCAGCATTATGGAATTGGGTTTAAAGAAGTTTGGAAAGTTCCAGCAGATAAACACGAAGAAGGTCTGGTGCTTCATACCAACGGCTGGCCTAGTGCTAAGAACACTCCAGCTGGATCCTATCTTTACCATGGAGCAAACCAAGAAGTGTATCTTGGCTACGTCGTTCCTCTTGATTATGAAAACCCATACTTAAGTCCGTTTGATGAATTCCAAACATGGAAAACTCATAAGTCCATTAAGTCTTATTTAGAAGGCGGCGAAAGACTGAGCTATGGAGCGAGAGCCTTGATTAAAGGTGGGCTCCAGTCCTTGCCGAGCATGGAGTTTCCCGGTGGCTTGCTTGTTGGAGACAACGCTGGAACCTTAAACTTTTCAAAGATCAAAGGATCACACACGGCCATGAAATCTGGAATGATTGCTGCTGAAGCAATCTTTGCAAACCTGTATGCAAGCAGTGACTTGGACTTTGACGCAAAGATCCACAACAGCTGGATACAAACTGAGCTTTATAAGTCTCGCAACTTTGGGCCAATGTTCCACAAGTTTGGCGCTCTGCTGGGTGCAGCATTTAATGCAGTGGACCAGCTTATATTTAGAGGCAACCTTCCCTTCACGCTGCATCACACAACCCCTGATTATGCTTGTTTAAAACCAGCAGCTGACATGCCAAAAATTGAATATCCAAAACCAGATGGAGTGATTAGTTTTGATAAATTGAGTTCGGTGTTTTTATCTAACACCTATCATGAAGAAGATCAGCCTTGTCACTTAACACTTAAAGATGCATCCATACCCATTTTGCACAACCTGCCAATTTACGATGAGCCTGCCCAGCGATACTGTCCAGCGGGCGTGTATGAGGTTGTTGAGAAAGATGGTCAATCAGAGTTCGTAATCAATGCGCAAAATTGCGTGCATTGCAAAACCTGTGATATCAAAGATCCTTCTCAGAATATTAATTGGGTAACGCCGGAAGGAACTGGCGGACCAACTTATCCCAACATGTAATATGAAAAAATACCTCCTCATTCTGGCGCTTGTAACTGCTGGTTGCTCGAACCAAACATCAGAAGATGTATTCAATAATTTAATTGAATCGGAATGGGAAAAGATTGTGATCGATAATCCAGTCTATGCCTCAAGCATGGGGGATCTGAGATTCAATCAAGATTGGCCGGATACATCGATTGCAAGAATCAATGCTGAGCATCTTCACGATCAAGGCATTCTGGCAACGCTCAATGCAATGGATCTCAGCGCAGCAGATGAGCTAACCCAGACAAATTATCAGCTTTTTAAAAAGCAATATGAAAATTCCTTGGAAGCTCACACTTATCAAACATACCTTATGCCTTTTAGTCACAGAGGTGGCATTCAGCTAGAGCATGAAACCACGAGTGTTCTTCCATTGAGAAATAAAGCTCATTACATGGATTGGATAGCAAGATTGGGCAAGCTCAATCAAGTCATAGACTCAGAAATTGCAAAAGCCAGAGAAGGAATTAATCTGAGCATCGTTCCACCAAAATTTTTAATGCAAAAGGTTTACGATCAAATTAAGCTCCAAGCATTTGTGAAGGCGGAAGACAGCCCATTTTTTAGGACCTTTGAAGAGATGGATTCCTCTATCTCCCCTGAGGATCAAGACATCATTCGATCTGCATCTTTGCAAGTGATCCAAGAAACAATCATTCCCTCTTACCTCAAATTGCATGCATTTTTTAAGAACGAATATCTTCCGGCCTGCAGATCAACCATTGGGATTAAAAAGATCAATAACGGCAAAGAATATTATGAGTATTTGGCTCGAAAATTTACAACCACTCAACTGACTCCTCAAGAAATTCATGACATTGGTCTGGCTGAAGTTGAAAGAATCAAGCTGCAGATGGAGAAGGTTATTGGTGCTGTCAATTGGAAGGGAACGTTTAAAGAGTTTCTCAATGATCTGCGCACCAATCCAAAGTTCTACTATGAAACTTCGGAAGAGCTATTTGAGTCTTATCTTGCGACCTCCAAAAGAATTGATCCTGAATTAGTGAAGCTTTTTAAGGTTTTGCCATCCATGCCCTACGGCCTTAAACCCATCCCCATTGAAAGCGCTCCGGACACCACAACTGCTTATTACCAAAGGCCAGCAGCAGATGGCTCGAGAGCAGGTTATTACTTCGTTAACTTGTATCGCCCTGATGTTAGGCCTAAATACGAAATTGAAGTCCTGAGTGTCCATGAGGCTGTTCCAGGACATCATTTACAGATAGCCCTTGCCATGGAGTTAGATCTACCTAATTTTAGAAGATACGGTGGTGTTACAGCTTTTGTTGAAGGTTGGGGGCTGTACAGTGAAAGTTTGGGATACGAACTGGGTTTATACAAAGACCCCTACTCTCAATTTGGACAACTAACTTACGACATGTGGCGCGCCATTAGACTGGTGGTTGATACCGGCATGCATTATTTTGATTGGAGTCGTCAAGATGCCATTAATTACTTTTTAGATAACTCAGCAAAAACACAACAAGACGTCATGAACGAAGTTGATCGCTACATCAATTGGCCAGGCCAAGCACTTGCATACAAGATTGGCCAGCTCAAAATTCAAGAGCTAAGGGAGAGATCGCAATTAAAACTAGGTGATAGGTTTGATATTAGAGACTTTCATTACGAAGTTTTAAAAAGAGGCGCTCTGCCGTTGGATCTACTTGAGAAATATATTGATGAGTGGATCAAGCTGACCTTAGAAGCTTAAGACTTTTCTCCAAGGCTAAACTGTTTACCAAAACTTTTTAGAAGAAGTTTTGATTCATCTTTTATGTTTTGCCTCAAAGCTAATTCAATAAGCCTATAAAATACTGGGCGAGATACATAGGCCTCTAAATCATTTCTTGCGTTGATAAAGGGTATCTCCTCTCCATCCAAGGCTCTCATCTCCAAAAGATGGGTTGAATCGAGCGGGAAGTCATAATCAAGATTTGTTTTAAAAATAATCTCATCCTCCATTTCATTGACTTCAAAATCAATAATTTTATAAGGAGCTAGGTCAACGTTGACTAAAACTTTTTCTGCAGGAGTGACCAGGTAATAGCACTCCCCTTCTTTTTTTAAAATTCTAGAAAATAAAATCTTCAATTTCTCACGCCCAATAATAGAATCTTGATAGTACCAATGTCCCTCTCGATCAATTCTCATGGAAACACCCTCACATAGCTCAGGATTCCATAGATGGACTGGGGGGTAGTCTCCTGTGAGTGAATTAATATTTTTTAAGAGTTCAGAAAATTCCATAAGCTTTGCATGATAATAATTAAACCAAGGGTGATCAGAAAAATTGAAGTCACAACCTCAATCTTATTTGAATAGGCGGTGACAACAGCTGAAACTTTTTCATGAGTTAGGGCGTAACTTAAAAAAGAAAACCAAGCAGCCGTGCTGATAGGAAAATAAAGGACGTATGCGACAACCATTGCTGAATCTAGGGTTAGTTGCAAAAAAGAAAAGAGCGCAGCCATAAAAAGGAAGGCCTTGATGTTTAGCAGGTTTGTAACCAAGCCAACGACAAAAGGTGTGTTAATTCGAATGGATAACGCTGGATTGCTAGATGAAGGACTCACTCGAAAATAAGAGATGCCTAGATACATCAGGTATGAAGCGCCCAACAACTCAATGACCAATCTAGATTGCTCCGTGCTGTAAAGGAGCAATGTAATACCTGAAATGGCTGCAATGCAATGCAATAGAATCCCACAACCGATTCCAACAGCAGTCATTAGGCCTGCTTGCCTGCCCTTATTTAAAGATTGGTGAAGGATAATGGCTGTATCAGGACCCGGTGAAATAACCGCAAGTAAGTGAGCCAAGGCGGCTGAAAGAAAGATCATGATGTGATGATCTCTGGCTCTATCTCAAGATCAACATTGAATGTCTTGAGCGATTGGGACTGGATGTGCTTGAGTAACTGAGTCACCTCATCAAAGGTTGCCCCACCATTGTTTACAAGCACCAATGAGTGTGTTGCTGAGAAATCTAATGAGCCGGATGATGGGATTTCAAAATCTAATAATTCGAGCAAGCGCGCTGCACTTAATTTCGTAAAGCCGTTGGGCAACTCCCATCGATGGCCGGCAAGAAAAGTATCAGCTATGTCTGCAGTTGCCACAATTGGATTTTTAAAAATACTGCCGACGTTTGAGGTGATGGCTGGATCTGGAAGTTTGGATTGCCTGATGTTTTGAACTGCTCTTGATAACTCATCTGGCAACAAGTCCTGCATATCTTTACCTGATTCAGTTAAAGCATCTAACAGTGCGGGATAAGTTAGAACCGGACTAAATGATTTACTGAATTTGAAATTCACTCTTAAAACAATGCATTCGTTACTCTGAAAGATCGACTGACGATAATCAAATTGACATTCAGAATTGCTGAGCGTTAATACTTGATGAGATTTACCATCATAACAAGTGACACTCTCAATAAAATCTGAAACCTCAACGCCATAGGCTCCGATGTTTTGAACCGGAGCAGCTCCAACTGTTCCAGGTATCAATGTTAAGTTTTCTAATCCATAGAAATGATTATCCAAACAATATTTGATCAAATCTGACCAAGGCAATCCTGCTCCGACCGATACCGTGCCATTATCCAAGACCTCAATGTCATTGATTGCTACCTTGATGATCGGTGTGGCGATAAATGGTGCAAGCACAACATTGGTTCCTTGCCCAAGAATCAAGCATGGCTCTTGGAGAATGCTGGTGAGTGCACCGACATCATCAAGAGAATCGATGCTAAATAATTGCTCTGCCTCCACCTCCAATCCAAGCGAATTAGATAGCTTGGTGTTATTGAGCTTTTTCATAGGCTATCAAGATTTCATTGGCTTTGTCTAAATCTGCCTGTGTATCAATGCCTATCGGAGGCTCGATATCAAAGTCTTGTACGTGGATGTTGTAACCATGATCTAAAAACCTTAGTTGCTCTAATTTCTCTTGCAGCTCAATCTCTGATTCGGGAAGATTGGTGATGCTTTGCAAGGTGTCATTGGAATATGCATAGATACCAAGATGCTTTAGATAGCCATGGAATTCAGTCGTAAATGCGTTAGGAATAATCGATCTAGAAAAGTACATTGCTCGGTTTGTTAGTGTTCTCACAACTTTTACTTCATTGGGACTTTCAATGTCTTCGATAGCTGTAATTGGAACGCATGCGGTTGCGATTGGAGATTCTGGACCTACGTATTGTGGCAATGAATTCATAATTTCAATAGGCATGAAAGGCTCATCCCCTTGTAAGTTTAAAATCACTTGATTGGGTTCAAGTTTAAGAGTCGTGGCAGCTTCGGCCAGCCGATCTGTTCCTGAGATGTGATCTTGAGAGGTCATCACAACCTTGGCACCAAATTCTTCAGCGTGGTTTTTTATATCTTCACAATCGGTAGCAATATAAACCTCAAGAGCATCAGATTTTTTAGCGAGAGCATGGACTCGAGAAAGAAGAGATTGTCCGTTTAAGAGCAACAGAGGTTTGTTCGGCAACCTGGTAGAGCTAGCTCTTGCAGGGATGATAACTACGTAATTATTCACCGTCTATAGAAAAAATACTTTCCTCAAGCATGTGGGGTATTCCATCTTCAATTGGATAGCCGATGTTGCAGGTTGAGCATTTCAAATGCTCGCTTTCATCGCTCAATGGCGACTTACATTTAATGCATGCCATCAGCTTTAGTATCTCTTCATTAATCATTTAGTTTGTCCTCAAGCTTGTCAATAAATTCGTTTTCTATACTAGCATCAATGTTGAGATACCATATCTTTGTGTTCTTAAGGTCCTTGCACTTTGAAGCATCTTTTTCTGTCATCAGAATTGGTAAATGATCTAGGTAGTAAAGATCTTTTTTTGAATACTTGTGATGGTCCGGGAATGGACTTTTATCAAACTCAAACCCAAGTCTCTGCAATAAATCAAAAAACCGGTTCGGATTACCAATGCCTGCAATGGCATGAACCTTTTTATGCATGGGCCACTCATCCACTGCATATTCCTTGCCTGAGCTTAAATGAATAAACTTGGTTGGGTTCAAGGTCATCAAAACTTCATTATCTTCTGTGGGGCCGCCGTTGTTAATAATAAAATCGACCTCTTTAAGTCTACTTTTTGGCTCTCTCAAGGGTCCCGCTGGAAATGTTAAGCCATTTCCTAGACGTCTCACGCCGTCAATAACAGCTATCTCAACTTTTCTGTCCATCGCATAATGCTGCAACCCATCATCGGCAATGATGACATCACAATCATATTTGTCTTGCAATGTTTTGGCTGCACGTGATCTATCTCTATCAATAAAAAATGGCATTTTAAGTTTCGCTAAAATTTGTGCCTCATCACCCGTTTGTTTGACAGTCGTCTCGTCTGTAACTTCAAGGGTTCCAGAGTACTTGCCACCATGACCTCTGCTAATTAAACCAGGTCTATGGCCTCTTTTCTTAAGCTCAGATGCTATGAACTTAACCAAAGGAGTTTTGCCAGTACCGCCCATTGATATATTTCCAACAACTACGATCGGCACTTTAGAGATCCAAACTTTTTCAGGATTAGAAAGATAGGATTTTTTTCTAGCATTCACTATTGCTGAGAACAAAAGAGTGAGGGGTGTTAAGAGATAAAGCCAAAAACTTTTCTTGTACCAAGCATCAAGCAAGTAGCCCTGCTGAACTGGCTCATCGGTAAAAGTTGGTAAAAATTCAGTGAGCTTTTTAGATGCAGGTTTCGAATTTGAAGGTCCTGCATCCTCAAATTTATTTTTATACAGACCCTTGTATATGCCTTCTGCCTCTAATAACTCTGCATGTGAGCCAGACTCAGCAACAAGACCATCATCTAAAACGAGTATTTTATTTGCATTTTCAATAGTGGAGAGTCTGTGAGCTATAACAATCGTTGTTCTGTTATTAATAAGTTTCTCGATGGCCTCTTGAATAACCAGCTCTGATTCATTGTCTAAGGCGGATGTTGCCTCATCAAGAATGATGATGGGTGAATTTTTATAAAAGGCTCTGGCAATGGCAATTCTTTGCCTCTGCCCACCAGACAGCAAAACCCCGTCATCTCCAATCTCTGACTTATAACCTAAAGGTAATTTATCAATGAATTCAAGACACCCCGCAGTCTCAGCTGCCTCTTTTAATTTGAGCTCATCAATTTCAGATTCGCCATAAGCTATGTTCTTTTCAATGGTGTCATTAAATAAGGTGGGTGATTGATTCACAATTGAAACTGACTGACGCAAATGAGAGAGATTGAAATTATCTAGGTTCTCTCCATCAATTAGAATTTCTCCTGAATAATCAGAATAAAACCTAGAAATTAAACTTGCAATGGTGGATTTACCTGACCCGGACTTACCAACAATGGCAACTGTTTCATTCTTCGCTATTGAGAAACTCACGCCATTTAAAACTGACTCACCCGACTTGTATGAAAAATTAACATTTTTAAACTCAATGTCACCAGAGATTGCTTGAGTGGACTGGCCTTCATCTTTTTCTTCGGGTTGATCTAACTGATCGAATATCTCCACAGCCGCTGCTAGACCTTTTTGAATCACTGAATTGATGTTGGAGAGCTGTCGAATAGGTTTTGCCATGAGACCTGCGGCAGTAATGAATGCAACAAAATTTTCTGCACTGAGCTCTATACCAAGCTGCGAGCCTAGAGCAAAATACGCAACAATCGACAATGAAATTGATACAAGAATTTGTATGATTGGGGTTGCAAGGTTGCTGGTAGCTTCCAGTTTAAGATTTTGATTTTTATTAGAAGCATTAGCTTCTAGAAATCTAGCTGTTTCATAGCTCTCTGCATTAAATGATTTAATCTCAAGATTGCCATCGACAGCTTCAGAAGCAAGATGGGTCACATCACCCATGGCGGTTTGAATAGTTTTGGCAAGCTTTCTGAGTCTGCGCCCTGCTATAAAAACAATCAATGCTATCAATGGAGTGGTTACCAAAAGTAGCAAGGTCAGCTTCCAATTCAATGAAAGCATGTAAATCATCAATCCAATAAGTAAAAAGCCTTCTCTAACAAAAGTCTTAATTGCATTGGATGCTGCTCCTGATACCTGAGTGGTGGTGAATGTAATTCTATTAATCAATTGGCCTGACTGATTCTGATCAAAGAATGTTTTTGGAAGATTGATTAGTTTGGTGAAGAGCTCAGAGCGAAGATCATGCACTATGCCAAACCCAACTCTGGACATAAAATAGTTACCAGCAAAGAAGCCAATGCCTCGACCCAAGGCAATAAAGATCAGAGCAAGGACTAGATAAATACTAAAATCGGTTTTATCGGAGTTAATAAATGCAATGATTCTTCTGATCCATTCAACAGCTGCAATATCAGCAGCTGCAAACATCAAAAACCCAACGATACTGGCTAAAAAAGAAAACTTAAAGCGCAGGGTGTACGTGAATAGACGTTTAAGCGGACTCATGGTTACTTAGTATAGGTTTTTATTTGGATGTTTTGAAATCCAGCGTTCTGCAAAGCATCCATAAGGGCTATAACCCATTCGTGATAGGCCTTGGCTTCAATGGACAGAACCACGTTGGTGTCCTTGTTGAAGGTAGAGATAATTCCAGACATTAATTGATCCAATGAAGTGATATTAAACTCTTGATCATTGATCACTAAGATTCCTGTATCAAGCAACACGATGTTCTGACCTGCATCGGCCTGCAATGATGAGAAGCTGCTAGTTTCAGGAAGCTCAAGACTAAGGTATTGATTTGTTTCGATCTTAGAAGTCACAACAAAGAAAATGACTAACAAAAAAACAATATCAATCAGCGGAGTAATCTCAACGCTCAATACTTGTGTTTTTTTATGAAAAAACTTCATGCTTATTTTTTATAAAGAAAGTCTAAAAACATAGAGGTATTGGTCTGCAAGATAGACATCAAAGCGATTGTTTTTTGCTCAAAATACCTATAAAAAACAATCGCAGGTACTGCGATAATCAAACCAAAGGCAGTTGTAATTAAAGCCTCTGAAATACCCAAAGCTAAAAGATCTGCATTGGCTGATTTTTCCATATTGATGTTACCAAAAACTGTGATCATCCCAACCACAGTTCCAAGCAGTCCAAGCAATGGGCTGATGCTTGCTATGGTATTAAGCATGGAGAGGTTACGCTCAAGAATTAAGTTCATCTCAGCAGCTTTTTCCTCGGCTCTCATTTCAACAAACTCTCTTTCTTCATCCTTGTAATGATGGCAATAGGTCAGCAGCTCTCCCAATTGAGAGGTGGATGAAAGCGCTTCTTGGTACTCTGAATTAAATGAATTTTTTTGAATTAAATTTTGAATCTGTCTTAACAGTCCTTTTGGTGCAACCAAACGTCTTTGCAAGAACCACAAACGCTCTAGAACAATCGAGATCAATAAAACAGAGCATACAAGCAAAGGCCAAATAAACCATCCGCCAGAAACCAATACATTACTCATGATTCACCTTTTTTAAAATTCCACTCTCTATTTTATATGTACGATCTAGCTTTTTTGCAAAGTCCAGGTCGTGCGTTGCCACTATTATGCCCATATTAAAATCTTTGGCTAACTTTAGAGTGAGCTCATGGATTTGAATGGCATTTTCAGGATCTAAGTTTCCTGTTGGCTCATCCATGAGCAAAAAGCGGGGTTTATGAATAATGGCTCGTGCGACAGCTGCTCTTTGCCTTTCTCCGCCTGAAAGGGTGAATGGATAGCTGTTCTTTAAATGCAGAATTCCAAGGGAATTTAAAGTGGAATCTAGCGCTTCATCAACGCCAGTATCAGTGTGTTTGCCTAAGATCTGCAATGGGATCATGCAATTTTCTTTGACTGTTAGATCCTCTAGCAAGTAATGAAATTGATACACATAACCAAAAAGTGACGCTCTTAACTTAGCGTATCCACTCTTTTGATCTTGCAGTAGATCTCGATCATTGTAAAAAATATGACCTGTATCAGGAGAATCTAAACCTGCAAGTATCTGTAATAATGTTGTTTTTCCACTACCGGAGGATCCAATAATGCATGTAGTAGAAGCTTCTTCTATGGTAATAGAAACATCCTTCAGCACCTCAATGGCTTGATTGGAAGTCTCAAAAGACATTGAAAGATTTGTGGCTGTGAGCTTATTCATGGCGAAGGATAGTCACAGGGTCTAACTTAGCTGCACGCAGCGCAGGGATCAAAGAGAAGATTAAAGACAGGGTAATGCAGCTAACTGCTATTTGAATCAACTGGGAGAATCTAAACTCATAAGGGAAGTAGTTAATAAAATAGCTATCTAATAAGCTGCGATTTGAAAATTGCTCAATCAGATGGATTAAATCATTCAGACTCGGTGTGATAAGCAATCCAAGAACAACGCCAATGGTGATACCAAGGAGACCAATAATCATCCCAAGCGTTAAAAAAATTCCTATTAATTGCGGCTGGCTGCAGCCCAGTGTTTTTAGAATTGCAATTTCTCTTTCTTTGGATTTAACGGTCATTACTAAAGTTGAAAGGATATTGAATGCTGCAACTGCAATAATTAAAAACAATAATAAGCTAATCAACCTTTTCTCAAGCTGAATGGCTTGAAAGAGGGTTCCGTGAGTGGTCTGCCATGAACTAAAATAGTAGTCATCGTTGTCGACCAAAGGCTCTGACAATAATAACTCATAGCCAATTTCTTGAACCTTAAATAGATCGGACACCTTCAGTCGAATCCCTTGAGTTTGATTTTTTTTTAATCCCATCAAGTTAGAGGCAAGGTCGTGATGAATAAGTGCCAAAGATTGATCCAATTCTGCTTTTAACTCAAAAATACCCACAACTTTTAAAGCCAGCGATCTAGGGAATGAACCCATGATCGATGATCTCGTATTCGTTGTCGTAACTGTAACTGTGTCCCCTACCCCAATATTAAGGTAACGACTTAACCAAGCACCAATCACTATCCCATTTTTTGGAGCAAGGTCAGCCAAAGAGCCTACAACCAGATACTGAGGAAGTATTGAGAGAGATGATTCTAGGGATGGCTCAATACCAGTAACAAAGATACCCCTAGCCCTGTTATTGGCACTAACCAATCCTTGAGTTTCAATATAAGGACTTGCAGCAAGAACATCATTACTCAACTCAAGAGACTTTAACAATGCTGGGTAATCGTCGACGTTGTTGTCATTTTTTAGAACAAGCTGCGGAACAACTCCCAAAATTCTTGTTTGTAGCTCTTTTTCAAAACCATTCATAACAGACAGAACTATTATCAGCGCTGCAACACCTATGGCAAGACCTGCAATGGCCATGATTGAAGTAAAGGAAGCAAAAGCACCCTTTTTAGAGCGAAAGTACTTATAGCCCAGGTAGACGGGCAGTGAAGTCATACCTACTTCGCTAATTGTTTGAGAATCTTCTCTATGTCGCCCTTGTAAGGAGGTCTAATAGCAGATAAAAGGCCATCAAACCTTGGGCCAAGCTGTTTGTAGATAGCCTTAGAATGACTAAAATTCATGAAGCCATCTTTGCCATGGTAGGCACCATTACCTGATGGACCAACGCCTCCAAATGGAAGGTCCTCTTGCTGAATGTGCCCCAGCACATCATTCACAGTTACTCCACCCGAGGAGGTGCGACTTAGAATTTGTGACTCTTCAGCTTTATCATTACCAAAGTAATAGAGGCCGAGGGGCTTATCATTAGCATTAACATAAGCAATCGTTTCACTTATATCACTGAACTCTTTCACAGGCAGCAAAGGCCCGAATATTTCTTCTTTCATAATCTCCATATCATCTGTTGGATTCATGACAAGTGTTGGTGGTATCTTAAAAGACTCTTGTTGTGAAAAATCTTCATTGGCTGGATTGATCTCATCAATGGTTGCACCTTTTGCTTTTGCATCTGCAAGAAGGCCTTGCAGGCGATCGTAATGCTTTTCGTTAATAATCGATGTGTAATCATCGTTATGTTTGAGGTCTGGATAGAATGAAGTTACAGCACTTTTCATTTCAGCCACTAACTCATCCTTCTTGTCTGAATGAACCATGATGTAATCTGGAGCAAGACAAATTTGCCCTGCATTCATGGTTTTACCAAGCATGATCCTCTTAGCAGCCGATACGCTCTCCGCTGTATTACTGACAATGACAGGGGATTTTCCACCAAGCTCAAGAGTAACTGGAACAAGATTCTCTGCAGCCGCCTTCATAATGTGCTTAGCAACAGCACCACTGCCTGTGTAAAGCAGATGATCAAACTTAAGTTGTGTAAAAGCAGCGCCAACATCTGGGCCACCTAGAACTGTAGCAAATTCTGTTTCATCATAAGCCGCATCACACAGCTCCTTCAAAAGATTGGATGTATGCTCGGTATATTCACTGGGTTTATGCATGACCTGATTGCCTGCTGCAAAAACAGATGAAAGTGGGCCAAATGTTAAATAAACTGGGAAGTTCCAAGGAGAGATCATTCCAACCGTTCCCAAAGGCTCATAAGCAACGCTGGCTTTAGCTCCTAACAACCCAAGTGGGAAGTTTGGCTTTCTTTTGGATGGTGCCATCCATTTTTTTAGATTTCTTTTGGCGTACTCAATGCCTGGAATAATTGTGTACACATCTGTTGCTAGGGATTGATTTTTTGACCGCACACCAAAGTCTTCATTTAAGGCATCGACAATTCTGTATCGATTATCCATCACCAAAGACTTCATTCTATTTAATCTATCAATTCTAAGCTCATATGAAGGTGCGCCCTCTTTAATAAAATGTGCTTTTTGCTTATCAAGTATCGTTTGCATTTCATTTAGTTCCATATCATTTCCCCCGAAATTTTTTAAGTTGATCTGTTTTGTTTATCAGCTTCATTCGTTTGCTTTATCATCTCACGAATTTCACTCCAATCATCATCGGTCATTGAAGATAGCTGTGAAAAAGTTCCCCCACCAGAAAGGTACTGAGCACCATCAATTGCTATGGTTTGACCAGTCAGATAATCACACCCATCGGCCATTAAAAAAGTAGCCAAGTTCTGCAGCTCACTCATCTCTCCCATGCGTCCCATGGGAATGGTTTTGTTTGGATCTTTTTGCATATCTCCTTTTGGGCTAAGTCTTGCGGTCATGCCTTCAGTAGGAAATGGACCAGGCGCTATCGCATTAACCCTGATTCCATTTGGGCCCCACTCAACAGCAAGTGATTTTGTCATGGTGTGAAGTGCAGATTTTGACATAGCCGAAGCTACAACAAAGGGAGAGCCAGTCCAAACCCAAGTTGCTAGGATTGAAATAATTGAGCCCTTTATCTTGTGTTCTATCCATTTTTTTCCAACCGCATGGGTTACATAAAAGGTTCCATGGAAAACAATGTTGGCTATTGCATCAAAGCCTCTGGAGGAAATGTCCTTGGTGGGTGAGATAAAATTTCCAGCAGCGTTGTTAACAAGACCGTGTAAAGGACCTTCTTCAAATATCTGATCGATAAAAGCATCAACATCTTGAGGAGATCGAATATCAAGCGGCTGAAACCTAACCTCCGCACCGTACTTGTCTTTAAATTCTGCGGCTGTTTCTGCGAGCACATTCTCCCTTCTTCCGCATATCACTACCTCAGCTCCATGCTGGATGTAGTGCTCAGACATTTCCTTGCCTAGTCCAGTGCCACCTCCAGTTACGAGAATTTTCTTTCCTTTTAATAAATTATTTTGAAACATAGTAATTATTTGTTTGTATCTAATATTCTTATAATAGCCTGAACCCATGAATCGGAAAAGTTTAAAGATTCGACATAATCAAGAGTCTCACCACCGGATTCAAGAAACAGCTCTTTGTATTCGTCCCCTATCTCAATCACGGTCTCTAAACAGTCCGAAGTAAATGCTGGGGAGAAGACTAAGACTTTCTTGTGACCCAGCGAAGGTAAGCCCTTTAAAACATCATCCGAGAATGGAGCCAGCCATTTATTGGTAAGCCTTGATTGAAACGAAACTTCATATTTAGATCGAGGCAAGCCCAAGCGATCTGCAATGAGTTTAGATGTTTCATAAACAGTTGCTTTGTAGCAATAATGATTGGCATCATTGATCTCATGCTCACAGTTCTTTCCATCGCATTGATTGTCTGCATAGACCTTATTGACTTGTGAGATTGGCAGACCGTGATAACTAAATAAGACCAAGTCATAATCATTCAGGTTGTGTTTGCTTGCAGCATCCACCCAGGCATCTATAAATGCAGGATGATCGTAAAATTGAGAAATAAACTTAAAACTTGGAATAACCCACTCTTGAGACATCAAGCGAGAAACTTCCTGATAGACGCTTCCTGTGGTTGCCGAAGCATAGTGTGGAAATAAAGGCAAAACGGTTAGCTCTGATGGGTTGGTAGCTTGAATTTCCTTCAATGCAGCTTGGATGCTTGGAGATTGATACCTCATTGCATAATAAACATCATATTGATCTTGGGCTGCGTTTAACTTCGTGGTTAGCTCCCTTGTATTAGTCAGTAATGGGGATTCACCACCAGACAAATCCCACAATTGTTTGTATATTTTAGAGGAGCTAAGCGATCTAAAAGGACAAATAATTAAAGTAACCAAGACAAAGCGAAGCACCCCTGGAATGTCTATAACCCTAGGATCCATCAAGAACTCTCTTAGGTACTTAAAAACGCTGAAATACGTTGGTGAATCCGGTGTGCCTAAATTAACTAGAAGTAATGCTGGTTTTTTCATAATCTCTCAATAATGGGTTAATCATTATAAATAATAAAGCCAGTAAACATAAGAATGCACTGAAGAAATATAAGTAACTTGGTTGGTATTGATAAATAGGCATTGCTACCAATGGAGTCAAGATATGACCTATTGGCATAACTGAACCTAAGTAACCTGCTGCTGATCCTTGGTTATCAGGAGTTTGCGCAATTGATAGTGCCGAAGCATTTGCAGGCCTAACCATCCCTGATCCTATTCCATTCAAAATCATGGCGAAGTAAAAGAGGGCCATAGAGCTCGATAAACCAGCCTGTATGTATGAAAAAATTAATATAAAAGATCCGTATATCAGTAATTTATTGTTTTTCATGGGTTTTAAGTCAGTAAAAATGTATTGACTCATGACAGTAGAAATAGACAGGACAACAAAAACAAGACTAATCACAAGAGGTAAGTCATCCTGCTTAGGGAAGACGTCTGTAACAAAGAAACCTATGGACTGCAAAAGTGAAGCCTGGCAAAGTGAAAATAAGGTTGCTAGAACTAAGAAAGGCCAGACTGAAGCATCTTTGTATGAGAGCTTAGCTAACTCTGGGTCTCTGGTCTTAACGGTTGCATCTTTTGGGAAGGTTAAAAGTATTCCTATTGCTGCAATACCACCACACAGGGCAAATACATAAAATGGCAGTGATTTAGAGTATAAAAATAAGAAGCCACCTATCATTGGCCCCATGATGGTGCCGACCAGAAAACTGGACTCCATGCGTGCAAATTTCTTAGTTCTCTTGGATTTATCAGAATTATCAGCAACATAAGCAAAAGCAGCGGGCCTGGTAGCAGATCCAACCAAACCGTTGATGAGCCTGCCAAGAATCAAAAGAGGAAGCAGATAAGCCAAATCAATGATATTTTTCTCTACAAGAAATAATGGGGTGATTAGCGCGATAATTGAAACTGAGTAGCCAACAAGACCAATCACTGCAATATTTCGTCTGCCATATCTGTCAGAGGCCCTGCCCCATGAAGCGCTGGTAACCGCCCAGGCAACAGCAGAAATAGCAAAAATACTTGAGGTCTCGATGACTGTTAAGCCAAGGTCTCTAGCAAGAGGTGGGACTAGAACAAATGCAAAGGACTGGCCAAGACCAACAGAGAATAATCCAAATTTTAGCCAGCTAGAGGGTTTAGACAATCTGAGCTATGCCAACAGCATCCCTAACCTTTGAGAGCAACTCTTTAGCTTGAGGCCTTACTTTTGAGGCGCCTTCAGCAAAAAGCTCATTGAGGAGCTGAGGTTTTTCAAGTAGCTCAAAATAGCTGGCTCTGATTGGCTCAATTTCATTGTTAATTTTTAAAAATAATTTTTTCTTAGCATCACCCCAACCTATGCCATCAAGATATGCTGCTTGCAACTGATTGATCTCTTCGCTTGATGCAAAACAAGAATACAACTTAAATAAATTACAGTCAGATGAGTCTTTTGGCTCTCCTGGCTCTAAAGAATTCGTGATAATTTTTGAAACTGATTTCTGAAGTGTCTTCTCATCACACAAAAACGGGATGATGTTGTTATAGGATTTACTCATTTTTCTGCCATCGAGACCTGGGACCGATACCTCGTCTTGGATCATGGCCTCTGGAAGAGTAAAAATATTTTTATAGGTGTGGTTGAATCTGCCGGCTATGTCGCGAGCCATTTCAATGTGTTGCGCCTGATCTGGGCCAACAGGTATATGCGTTGCATTAAACATCAAAATATCTGCAGACATCAAGACAGGGTATGAAAACAAGCCCATGGTAACGGCCTTATCTTCATCTGAGTTGGTCTCTATATTGTCTGCAACCATCGCCTTGTATGCATGCGACCTGTTCAGCAAGCCTTTGGCAGCGCTGCAATTGAGAATCCATGTTAATTCTTGAATTTCTGGAATATCTGACTGGCGATAGAAATATGATGAATTTGTATCTAAACCACTGGCCAGCCAAGACAAGGCCACATCTTTAACAGATTGCTTAATTTGGAGTGGGTCAGATTGCTTAATCAGAGCGTGATAATCCGCTAAAAAGAAGTATGAGTCTGTATCTGGACCTGCCATTTTGAGGGCTGGTTTGATGGCTCCTAAATAATTTCCAATATGAGGAGTTCCAGTTGTCGTAATACCTGTTAAAATCTTTTTTCTCATTTACAGAATTATAAACTTCATCAAGAAACTATTGTGGAAAGTCATAACATTTTATTCGAATCTCTAGACAAAGCTGAGCAACATTTTGAAGCGGGCGAAATACGCTTGGGCCAAAAAATGGTTAGCGAGGTCTCAAGGGGCATCAAGTCAGCTGGTAAAATTTCCAATAAGCTAAAGCATAAATTCAATTTTATGTCGGCTCAGTCTCGCTACTACAATGAGATCTCATCATTTGCCGCTAACCCTAAAAGAAATGAAATTATTGATGCCGTCAAAGCCCTCATTGAAAAACCAATTGATGAGCCTAAAAAACAAGCCAATGCCATTCACGGCCTTCAAACAAAATGGCAGCTTCTTGATCAATCATCCAAACCTGCAGACAGGGTCCAATGGTCTGAATTTAAGCAATTAACTGACAAGGCTTGGGAACCATGCGCTCAATACTATGAAGAGCTGAAAGCTGTAAAGCTCCAAAATGCAGCGGAGCGAGAAAAGATCATTCAATCCATAGCAGATTACGCAAAAGATAATTCAGCAAAGTGGCCAGGCTTAATTCAGATGAGCAGGTTTTTAAATCAGGCATATCAAACCTGGCAAACATTTGCCCCTGTGATGGATGAAGATTTTGTTAGGCAAAAAAGCTCTTATCAGGCGGCCAGAAAACCTATCAATGATGCGATACGATCTGAAGAATCTAAAAACTACAAACTTAAAGAAAGTATTATTAATAAAGTTAAAGCAATTAATGATGAAGACACTCAAGAATGCATTTTTAAATTTAAAAAACTTAAGCGAGAGTATCAAGACATAGGTCCAGCCGGCAAAAAGAATGAACAAGTTCTATGGAAAATGCTCAATGAAAATGCAGACAGATTTTTTGCAGCTGAGAAATCCATTACAGATGAGGAGCTCAAAACCATAGATGCTCTTTTGACCAAACTTAAATCAGATGATTTTCAGTTAAATGAGATTAAGGAATCCATGAGGGACCTTAATAAAACTAGAAAAACACCAGAATTCACTAAGCTTCAAAAAGCAATTAAAACCGCTGAAATTAAGAACATAGAAGCTGTCAATTCAAAGAAAGCAGATTCATACAAGGCTTGCTTGAATCACTTAGAATCAGAGGCTATTTCAGATACAGTTCTTCACAGTGATATCAGAAAATCTTTAATGAAACCTTCTTACAAAGGTGATCTAGAGTTACTGCATGAGACCGTTGTCATGATGGAGTTGATTGCTGGAATAGAAACACCAGCAAAAGATCAAGCCATCAAACAAAAACTGACCCTTCAAATGTTGCAGGATAAATTTTCTGAACAGAGATCTGATTCTGATAAATTAAAAGATCTCATGATTAGCTTCATCAACAACCTTTCTGCCAAGAATTTTAGTGCTGCTGAAAAGAAATTAGTTGCAAGATTTCAAGATTCTATCTCGGGACTTTCTAAGCAACTTCCTTAGATGGTAAGGCGTTCATCCATTTATTGGATCTAAACCTCGCAACATACAAGAATCCTTTGACGATATAGTCTGCCACCAATGTTGAAAAAATAATCTCAATGCTTGCATCGAGCATATAGAAAATCACTGCCAAAGTTACCCTGATAAATAACAAGCAAGTGAGAGTAATTAACAGCGGAGTTTTGGTGTCACCCGCGCCCCTTAAAGCTCCTCCCAAAGAAAACTCAATGGCCATCAGTGGCTGCATGGAACCCAAGATCCAGATAAATATTACTGTCAGCCTCACAACCTCATCGTTGTCTATCATAAATCTAGCCAGAGGCTCTGCAAAAAAGCTGATAAGGATTCCAAAGAAAGTCATTGAAACAATAGACAACCTCATCGCACCCCAACCCGCCCTTCGCGCCTGATCTTGGTCACCTGCGCCTAAATGCTGACCAACCAAAGTTGCTCCAGCGATAGAAAAACCAAATCCAATTACAAAAGCAAACGATAGAATCTGAACACCAATACCGTAGGCTGCATATGCTTCTGTGCCATAGAGGGCTACCAAAATTAAAAAACCAGTGATGCCAATTTGAAAGACAATTTGCTCTAGTGCAGAAGGAAGTCCGACCTTAAAAATATCTTTCACTCTAGGAATATCAATTTTAAATATTGAGGAGTAAGTCACTGGCAATTGATTGGAGAGCCAAAAAACAATCAGCAGTAACGCTCCAATAACAAAGGATAGGCCATTGCCAAGCGCAGCTCCTTTGACGCCATAAGCAGGGAATCCAAACCAACCATTGACCAAAGTCAGCATAAAGAATATGGCACAAAGATTCATGATGATGCCAATAAACAATGGAGTTTTAACGTCCCCCACTGCACGCAAGGCAGTAATCAAACCAAGACCACACCCAAAGGCAACATAAAATGGTGCAATGGCTTTTAAATATTCAATTGACAGTTTCAAGGCATTGCCTTCAAGGCCAAAAAAAATAACCAAAGGCTCTGCGGTAAACCAAAGCACTATTCCTGAAAGAAATGCCATGCAAATCACAAGCTGAACAGTTCTAGCAAAATAAATTGATGCCTCTTCTTTATTATTCGCACCCCAATTTCTAGCAATCAATGCCGTTGACCCAGCCAACACCCCAGTTAACACAGCTTGAAGAATAAAAGTTACTCTCTGGCCTGTAACCGCTGCTGCAATAGCATCAGGTCCCATTTCACCGACAATCTTGATGGCAAAAATTGAGCTGGTGGCATAAAAAAGATTAGTTATGATGGAGGGCCACGCAAGTGTCCACACGCCCATCGAACCCTTGGGAATCTTCGTTCCCTGTGATAAAACTTCCAAGCTATGAGTCTTTTTTAAGTGACCCTATATAGATAACTCCATACAAAAGAGTCATAGAGAAGGCAACAAAAGGATGGTCTTTGGATTGAAGGATTTTTTGCCTAAAGACTATGCACTCAACAACATGAGCGATTAGCAGTATGTAAAAAATACCTGAAGCGAAGTAAAAGGCGAGGCCGTTGAATGGCTCTGCGAGATTTACAATTCCAAAAGACCAAAGCAGTAAGGTGATGATATGAGCTAGTTTCATTTTTTAGGTACGTAGTTAGTAGAAAACATTCTTTCGATCATTAATTCAACAAATGGTTGAACGCTCTTATACGAAACCCCTTTTTGTAACACGTGAGATTTGTGTAGATAGAAAAGAGAACCAAAAAGAAATTGTCTTTGATCTGCCGGGACGCCTTTAATGATAGACCCATCCATGTGGCCCTTTTTAAACCAAAGATCCCAAGACACATAATGCCTTGCTTCATTTTCTTTGATAATTTCGAATTTAGAGAAGTCACTGAGACTTGAAGGTATGTACATTAAAAGGGTAAGGCCATCAACTGCAGTGGCTTTTTGGGAGTAGAGCTTTAATTTCTCTAGATGGTTTATTTTCTGAGCGCTGACTTCTTCCATGAGATTGTCTAGTTGATGCTGAATATGCAAGATAACTTCGCTAAAGAGGTCGCCCTTACTTGAAAAGTAGTAATAAATAGATTTATCAGTTAAATCTAAGGATGAGGTAATTTGCTGAAGCTTCGTGTTGTTATAACCGTGCTGCGAAAATATACCTGTAGCTGACTCAAGCATTGCATCTGCTTTTTTAATGCGCTTTGGCGTTTCCTTAAGGTTGATTTGCATTTATATAATATACATATGTTTGAATGTTTTACCTAGCATCGAGCTTGGCAATGATGGCTTTATGTTTTTTTCTATCAATGCCATAAAAAGAAAATATGAAAATTGGTATGCACATTAAAAATGTAACGACTGGGCCTTGGACCATAGCCAAATTAAAAATTTCCTCTGATGAGGGATCCACGGTAGAACTCCGTGAGAATCCAATAAGTTCAAGGGCTATTCCCGCCATGAGTATCCCAAGACCTGTATTGAACTTGGCGATAAGTGAGCTAGAGGCAAACATTAGTCCTTGCTGGCCAAGGTTGCTCTCTAGCTCCACCTCATCACTAATATCACCCAACATTGACTCACGGATAATTGCGCTGCTCGCCAAACACACATTGGCAAAGTACACAAAGGGAATCGTAGCCAAAAAGAGCTCGAAGGTTCCGCGTGCTGGCAGTAAATTATTGAGCATTAAAATAATTGGTATGGGTGGGATAATTGCAGCCAGTGCAATTGCAAATAAAATAATCGTTCTTTTTTCAAAATGCAAAACCAAGAAGGGAACAATTAAAAAAGAGGAAAAGGTGGCGAGAAGATACACCAATATGTACGCAGCCAAAATACTAGAACTAAATTCCCAAAAATATGTGTTCATGTATATCTGAAGGGAACTACCCATGCCCCAGCTCATTGCAAGAAATAGGTAGCCAAAGAAAAATATAAGAAACGATTTATTTTTAAGCGCGATAAGGATTTGATTGAGTATCAGCTTTAAATTAAAAGATGCTGATGCGTCCAGTGGATTGTGTCTATATTTAAGCGTTCCAAAAAAAGTTATGAGCACAGAGATGCACATGATTGCTGCGCCGGTCATCCCATAATAGATCCAAGGTTCAGGATTTTTTGTGCCTGGAATAAAGTCTGCTGTGTCTTTAAAAAAAATTGTGTAGGCGAGCATCGCATTGGTTAAACCACCCAACCATCCTTGCATTTCGCGAGCAGCAAAAATTGAAGTCCTCTCAGTGTAGGAGCGGGACATTTCACCGCCTAAGGATCGATGGGGCACATCAAAGATGGTCATGCCCAGTCTGGTTAGCAGAGTAAATGTCAGCAGCCATGCAAAGAGTAAATGCTGAGGCAGTTCCCAAGATATCTGAATGGAGAACAACATAAAGTAGGATAAGGTCATCGGAACCATGCCAATAAGGAAATATGGATGGCGCCTTCCAAGCCGATGATTGGTTCGGTCTGAGATTACACCCATCAAAGGGTCGGTAAATGCATCCACTAACAAGGCAATAAAAATTGCTAAACTCGCTAAACCTGGAGTTAACCCAATAACGTTGGAATAGAAAAACAAAAGGAAGAAGGTGAATGCATCAGTCTTTACGCCATTGGCTATGGCACCGGATGAGTAAAAAAATTTTTCCTTTGCTTGAATGGTCATAGTCGCTTAATTAAATTAAAAGTCGTGGTAGGCTTTAAGAAAATCAATTAGCTGACTTTGAAAATCTGGGTATACACCTTCATCAATCAAATGGCCCATTTCATTGATGATGATCAAGTTGCTAGTGCTTATAAGTTTGTGTGCTGAGTGTGCATTTTTGACCTTAATCAATGGATCGTTCTTACCATGAATAATTAAAGTGGGCGTGGTGATAGCTCTAAGCATCTTCTTGCGGTTCTTTGAGCCCAAAATGGCAGACATTTGACGCAGGAAGCCGCTGTCATCCCCTCCTCTCTTAATGTAAGCCTTCATGCTGTCTTTGAATTCTAGGGTGTCGTAATTCCTGCCTGGGGTACCAATTAGTTCAAACAACCTAATGGACTGTTTGATTCTTCCATCAATATCATTTTTATCTGAGCGTTTGAGCAGTTGTTGGGTCACTGAAAACTTTGGTCCGTTAAAAGGAGATGGGGTGGAAGCTGTCGAAGCTATCATGGTGAAGGTTTTAGCTCTGTCTGGATATGAAGAAACCAGGACCTGCGAAATCATGCCACCCATCGACATACCAAGGATGTGAGCCCGCTCGATGGATAGATGATCCAAAACCCCTATAGCATCTTCAGCCATGTCATCAATCGTGTATTCAGCTTTAATAGGAAGAAATAAGAAATACTTTAAGTAATTAAAGAGTTGTGAGGGCTTGGATGTGAACCTCGTGGATAGACCAACGTCTCGGTTATCAATGGCTATGGGGCGAAAATTATTTTTTTGAAGATCCTGAATAAGGAAATCAGGCCACAAAGTTAGCTGGGCACCCAAGCCTGTGATTAATAGGATGGGATCTCCATCTGTTGGTCCATAATCCCTGTAAGCTATTTTTACTCCATCATTCACTGAAAATCCTTCCTCGTAAGCAGAAAGATTAATACAGGCCAAAAGAACGACAGCAATGGAAAGTTTACTTATTAAATGCATTGGTTCTAAGTGCTACGTTGCTTCTGATTGATCCCCAAAAGAGAGAGACATCAAAGCTATGCAAATCTCCCCCCGCCGTTAACTTTTCAACTCTTTCAATCAAAGGTCCGCGAGTTTCCACCATATTATTGTTAGACAAACGCGCTTCAAATGATTTATCTGTGACAGCTTCCACAGAAAGTTTGGCATGTGAGTGCTTCGTCGCATGGTAGTCAGAAAGAAATAGATTGCTTGATTTAAGTCTAATAGAGACAAGCGATTCATCGCTTGTCCAACCTGGCTCAAGATTCCATGTCATAGGGTTTTGGCAAACCAAAGGTTGCTCCATCTTCTCACGAGACCAGCCCGAAGGCGACCAGACCAGCGTATGCAATCTGCTTCTACTAAACCCTTCTGTTCCTGTGCACCAAGTAATAATGGATTGCTGGTCCGTTGGAGTTTTTGAGACGATCAGATCGGGATAAAGCACATCAAAGAATTTGGTGGGCAAGATATAACCAATCAGATAGGCAGCTATGAATCGATCTCGATGCGGTGTTCTAGATATCTTCTCATGCACCAATCTTTGCCCATGGAGGGATCCTTGACTGTGTGCAGCAATAATAAAGGGCCTGCCATTATTGCGATGCTCTAGGAATTCTTCAAATGCCTGAACGATATCTGAATATGCTAGATCTAGAGCTTGCTCGGCATCTCCACCCTGATCAAAAAATGAGAAGTAAGTTGCTTGTCTGTAATAAGGCGCAAATACATTGCATGAAGATGCAAAAGCCGAAGCTTGAGTGGCAAGCATGCTATCTGTTCTTTCATAAGAAGCAGCTTCAACGTCAAGGGGTGCATTCCAGTGCGGTCTGAAGTAACCGGTTGGATGAATGTAAAAAACATCAAAATCTTTTAGCTCTTGGGTGGGTGGTGCATCGGGTGATAACAAATGGCACCCATCTTTGCCTGGAAGAGCTGCCCAAGAATCATCTGCCAAGTAATCCGGAGATGCGAGCCCTTCTTCCTTAGCGAAACTATTTACTGGTTTGATGCTTTCGAGAAATTTCTTTTGCTGTTCTTTTGGGGTCATATTACTTACTTAGCAGGATTAGCTTGTTGGTGGCGGTAGCCGTGGCAACTAACACAGAGCCTTGATAGAGCTCAGATTCAGAAAAGGCGATGGATCTCCCCATTTTTTTTAAGTTAGCGTGAGCAGAAAAAATACCTGGAGCTCCGGGAGCAATAAAGGTCACGTTGATGTTGAGTGACAATGGGTTGTAGGCACCGTCTGTGTGCAAGATGATGAGGTGAGCCATTGCAGCGTCCAGCATGGCTGTGATGAAGCCTCCTTGGACGATGGTACCATTGGAGTGAGTCAGGTCAGCGCTGACATCAAACCCCATGGTTAATGCGGTTTTCTCCTTATCAAAATCAAAACCATTGGCGCCAAGGATGGATAAAAATTCCGGTGGATTGCTGAGTAATATTTTTTCTGGATTCATCTTGTGTGCCTTAATTTAAAAGAAATAATATTCAATGTCGTATCTGGGTTTAATAAATAGATTTTAAAGGTAGAATAAAAAAAAGGTTTAGTAAAGGGGAAATAAATGTCTTACTCGAAATGGTTTTTATCAATTTTTTGTATCGCCACTTTTGGCTTTGCAAACACTTTAAGCACATCTGATAGCAAAAGAATCAGCGATCACTTTGATGCATATGTTGAGGATGGAAAAATACCTCATATTTCAATATTGGCTCATAAGAATGGGAAGGAGATTTATAGACATGCACACGGTCATGCGGACCTAGAGAGCAACACAAAAATCGACAAAGATTCTATTTACAGAATCTACTCTATGACCAAACCAATTACAGGTGTCGCCATTATGCAGCTGGTGGAGCAAGGCAAGCTAAGGCTTGCAGATAAAGTTTCCTTGTATATCCCTGCATTTAAAAATACCAAAGTTCTCGATCTCGAATATCAAGACTACACGGTGAAGCCCAAAAGAGAGATCACAATCAAAGACCTCCTTACCCACACCAGTGGACTCACTTACAGTTGGGCCGGTGAAGGTCCAGTGCAACAGGCCTACCGAAAGTACAACATCCGTCCATATTTTTTTGGTGCAGTGGATTCACAAATGACAAAATTTCCTGGAGATACTTGTTCCTTTGCTTCCGCTGCAGCCATGGCACCCCTGCTTCATAACCCAGGTGAACAATGGTCTTATGGAATCAACATGGACATTCTTGGATGTGTCGTTGAAGTTATATCTGGTGTCACCTTTGCACAGTATCTTCAAGACAACCTCTTTGATCCGCTTGAACTAAACAGCATGGGCTTTTCGGTGAATCCCAAAGATAAGAAATCTTTTACAACGCTTTATACCTCTGGTGCTTTTAGCCAGGATGGAGAAATTATTGGAGCAGCTGGAATCAATCCTGCTGATTTGATGTTTTCTAAAGAACTAAGGTCCATTGATTCACACCTAGCGTCTCCTTACATGAGCAATGCAAGCAAACTCTATGACGGTGGCTCAGGCCTTGTTTCTAACATTGATGATTATGCTCAATTTGCACTCATGCTCATGAACAATGGTGAGCTCAATGGAGTGAGAATACTAAGCAAGGCATCCGTGGAGTTAATGTCTAGGAATCATCTGTCCGCTTCTGTGCTTTCTGATGGTGCAGCATTTGGATTGGCAGGTACAGGATTTGGTTTAACAGTAGGTGTGATTCAAGATGCCGGTCAGGCAGGAACTTACTCCGCTGATGGTGAATACTTTTGGGGTGGAGCTGCAAGCACGACTTTCTGGGTGGATCCAGTCAATCAAGTAACTGCAGTCATGATGACTCAATACATGCCATCCAATAAATATCCATTAAGAGAAGATCTCAA
>ENA-OSJC01000808-OSJC01000808.1-marine-metagenome-genome-assembly--contig:-NODE-808-length-28602-cov-6.513690_pt1 | contig 28602 bp, 33 predicted proteins | sample MGYA00237885_ERZ534234 | MGnify/ENA primary metagenome ERZ534234 (study PRJEB26413, sample SAMN06343907) | marine metagenome | isolation source: coastal waters | place: Atlantic Ocean: West Antarctic... | reverse complement strand
TTGAACCGCCGACCTTCAGGTTATGAGCCTGACGAGCTACCAGACTGCTCCACCCCGCGGTATACTTAAATTCTGTTTTTAAGTTTGTTTAACTTTTTAACTCTTTTAATATTTTCTTGAAGAATTCTTTTTTTCTTTTCAGAAGGTTTTTCATAAGTACTTTTTAACTTAATAACTTTAAAAAAACCATCTCTTTGTAGTTTTCTTTTTAAAACCCTCAAAGCTTGTTCTATATTATTATCTTTAACTTCTATTTTCATAAATATTTCTAAAAATGGATGATTATCACTATAAAATTTTGATGTCTATTAAATTTACTCATTGTTTGAAATTTGTTTTGATTGTTTTGCTTTCTCTTTTTCTTTTTTTTCTCTTTTTATTCTTCTCTCAGCTTTTTCCAAGGCTTCTACCAAATCTTTTTGACTAAACAAGTTTAAGGCAACAGGGTCTTTTGGGTTTAGATTGTTGTAGTTCCAGTAGCTTTTATTTCTAATCGATGTTACCGAATTTTTTGTTACACCAACAAGTTTTGCAATTTGAGAGTCTTTCAACATATTATGTTGTCTAATAAGCCATAATGCTGAATCTGGTTTATCTTGTCTTTTTGATAGAGGTATATATTTTTTAATCTTTTTTTCAGTATTAGATATTTCGATATCAGTATTTTTAATTTGCAAGGGTCTATTTTCATCATTTGATGATGACTCAATTTCTTCTCTGGAGAGTTGACCTGATATTATTGGATTATATGCTTTAATTCCTTTTGCAACTTCACCATCTGCTATTCCTTGAATCTCAACTTCATGTAGATTACAAAAATTTGCAATTTGTTTAAATGTTAAAGTTGTATTTTCAACTAACCACACAGCTGTCGCCATTGGCATTAAAGGTGCATTAGACATTTAATTTTTCTTGTCTGTTTTAAAGTTTTGAAATTTCTTATTAAATTTACTTATTCTACCTTTATCCATAAATTTTTGTTTTCCGCCAGTCCAAGCGGCATGTGATTTTGGGTCAATTTCTAGTTTAAGTAAATCACCCTCTTTCCCCCAAGTTGATTTTGTTTCAAATTGAGTTCCGTCAGTCATCTCGACTTTAATAGAGTGGTAATTAGGGTGTATTTCTTTTTTCATATCGAGACTTATAACAAAAGAATTTTAGAACACAATTAAAAGTTCTTTAAATTTTCCAACATTTTATCACTTATTGCGCCACTAGAAGCTTTTATGTCTATCTTATTGATATCAAATTTATTAAGATCATTTACTATTCCACCTGCTTCCTTGACCATTATGGCTCCAGCAGCAACATCCCATAGATTAATATTATTGTGAAAAAAGCCATCAAGTCTGCCAGATGCTACGTATGCTAAATCCAGTGCAGCGCATCCACTATATCTCATATTAAGATCGCTAAATTTTACCCCTTCATGATTGCTTGAAAATAGACAATCATCAAGTGAGTTCTTTTTTGAAACTCTTAATCTTTGGTTATTTAAAAAAGCTCCCTTGTCTTTTTCTGCAAAAAACAATTCATCTTTGATTGGGTCAAAAATTAAACCACTAACTATTTCATCTTTAGATTTAAGAGCAATACAGATTGCAAAGTGAGGTATTCCATGAAGAAAGTTAGTCGTTCCATCAATTGGGTCAATAATCCAAATATTATCTTTGTCTTGGTTTCTAATTATTCCAGTCTCTTCAGTTATGAACGAGTAGTTTTTTTTTATTTTTGACAATTCTTCAATTAAAATTTTTTCAACATGCCTGTCTGTTTTTGTAACAAAATCATAAGGTCCTTTTTTTGAGACTTGTAATTTTTCAACTTCACCAAAATCTCTAATTACAGACTTAGATGCTTTTTCTGCAGCTTTAATCATTATGTTAAGATTTGAAGATATAGAAATCATAGAGTTTATATTTTTTTAACGTATTCTAGAGTTCTGGTATCAATAATTACTTCATCACCCGAATCAATAAATGGTGGAACCTGAATGTTTAATCCATTATCAAGGGTTGCAGGTTTATATGATGATGAAACTGTTTGACCCTTTAAAGCAGCATCAGTTTCTTCTATTTTGCATTTTACTTGATTTGGCAGATCTACTGAGAGCGGTTTTTCATTATAAAAACTTACAGAAACTTCAAGATTCTCAGTTAATAATTTTCCTTTTTTTCCAACTATATTTTTCTTAACTTCTATTTGTTCAAATGTTTTGGGATCCATAAAAAAATAATTATTTTCATCCGCGTAGAGAAAATTAAAAGTTGTTTCTTCTAGCGATGCCTTTTCAACATTTTCACTAGATCTAAATCTTTCATTTAATTTTGTATTTTTCCCCATACTCTTCATTTCAACTTGTGCAAATGCACCACCTTTTCCAGGTTTTACGTGTTGAGTTTTTAAGACTTGCCACAAATCATTTTTGTATTCTAAAAGCATTCCCACTCTTATTTCACCAGCATTAATTTTCATTTAAATTTTTTAATAGCATCTAAGGGTTTATATTTTTTATTATTCCAAACGTAGCTTGAGATAGCTAAAAAATTAGCATTGTTCAATAACAGATTTTTATAATTAGTAGAATTAATTCCACCAATAGCAACTATAGGAGTTTTAGTTAACTTTTTTGCTTTATTTAAAATTTTAGTTGTTGTTCTAAACTTGGTTTTTTTTGTTCTAGTTGAAAAAAAAGCTCCAAAAGCAACATAGTCAGCTTTACTTTTAATTGCAGTTTTTGCCAATTTAATTGAATTGTGACAAGTAATACCTATTATTTTATTACCAATTATTTTTCTTGCTTCAGTTATGCCGATATCTTTTTGACCTAGATGACAACCATCAGCATTAAGTTTTTTTGCAAGAAGAGGATCATCGTTTATTAAAAATTTTACACCATTTTTTTTGCAAATGGGCTTAATTTTTTTCCCAATTATAATTTTTTGCTTAAATGAATATTTTTTAAGTCTCAATTGAAAAAAACCAATTTTGCCAGTATTTAAAATTTTTTTTAAATTTTGATAGAATTGGGAGGAAATATTATTGGGAGAAATAAGATAAATAAATTTTTTTTTATTTATTTTCAAGTTCACTAGACCATTTTCCTTGAGCAGCTAAAGTATTCATTTTTGCCCTGTGATTAAAAATATTTTGAGTACCCTCAATATCTTTAATATCTTTTGACCAAAATTTTAGAGCACTTTGTTGAAGAGCCCTTCCATACGAGTAGGTCATTATAAAATTAGTATCATTATTTTTATTAATTAGATTTAAATTTTCTGTTGCCTCTATTTCTGACTGTCCTCCAGATAAAAAAGCAATCCCAGGCACTTCATTTGGAACAGTTTTTTTAAGGCACTCAAGTGTTTTAGATGAAACTTGTTTACTAGAAATTTTATTTTTTGATTTATTTCCTGCTAGGATCATATTAGGTTTTAAAATTATACCTGTTAGATCAATTTTATGAATAATTAGTTCTTCAAAACATTTTTGAATTACTTCACAAGTTTTATTAAAGCAATCTTCAGCTGAATGATCTCCATCCATTAATACTTCTGGCTCAACTATTGGAACCATTCCACATTCTTGAACTAGAGCAGAGTACCTTGCCAAAGCATGAGCATTTGAATGCACCGAAAGTTTGCTTGGATACGTGTTACTTATATTGTAAACACCCCTCCATTTTGTAAACCTTGCACCAAGTTCATAGTATTTTTTTAATCTTTCTCTTAATCCATCCAATCCTTCAGTAATTTTTTCCTCAGGTGAGTTTGCTAAAACTTTCGCACCAGTATCAACTTTAATTCCTGGTACTGCTCCTGACTCAGAAATCATATCTGGAATTGATTTACTTGAAGCTGATAGTTGATTTATTGTTTCCTCATATAAAATAACTCCACCAATACAATCTTTCATACTTTCTGATGATAAAAGAGTTTCTCTAAAAAGAAGCCTATTTTCTGGTGTTGATGGAACATTAACTGAATCTAATCTTTTAGTCATAGTCCCATTACTTTCATCTGCAGCAAGTATACCTTTGCCGTTTGAAAGTATTTTTAAAGCAATTTTATTAAGTTCTGACATATTAGTTTAAAGCTTTTATACCAGGAAGTTCCTTGCCTTCAAGATATTCTAAGAATGCTCCACCAGCAGTTGAAACAAAATTGAAATTATCAATTGCATTTAAACTATTTAATAATGAAACTGTATCTCCACCTCCAGCAACTGAATAGATTTTATTAGATTTGTTATTTTCAATTATCTTCTCTGCAATTTTAATACTTCCATTAGAAAAGCTTGGATTTTCAAAATACCCAGCAGGTCCATTCCATAAAATTGTATTACTTTCATCAATAATATTATTAATAATGTTAATAGTTTTTGGACCAATATCTAGAATCATTTCATCTGATGAAATTTTGCTCAATTCTTTAATTTGAGGAGTACCATTCAAGTGTTTTCCCACAACAATGTCAACTGGGTATACTATTTTGCAATCCTCTTTTTCTGAAAGAGAAAAAATTTCTTTAATAATTGGATCAGAATTTTCTTCTTGTAAAGATTTTCCAATATTATGACCCATATATTTAATTACGTTATTTGCCATGCCGCCCACAATTATAATGTTATCAAATTTAGATATTAAATTTTTTATTATATTAATTTTAGTAGAGATTTTAGAACCTCCAATTATACAGGTAATAGGCCTCTTAATTTCTGATGTAATTTTTGTTAAAGCACTGACCTCTAAATCAAGCTGTAAGCCAGAATATGATGGTAGAAAATTTGAAATTCCATGTATTGATGCATGAGCTCTATGCGAACATGAAAATGCATCATTTACATAGATATCAGCTAAGCTTGAAAGGTGTTTTGCGAACTCAGGATCATTTTTTTCTTCTTCAAAATAAAATCTAATATTTTCCATCATAACAATTTTTTCATCATTGTTTTTGAATAAGTCTTTATTGCTTATTTCATTTATATTTTTTTTAATAAGCTTTACTTTTTGATTTAATTTACTTTCCAAATCTTCACATATCGGTTTAAGAGTAAGTTCATTTACAACTTTCCCTTTTGGTCTACCCACATGAGATAAGATTATAATTTTTGAATTTTGTTTGATTAAAAATTCTAAAGTTGGAATAATTTTATCAATCCTAGTTGTGTCTGCTATTTTCCCATTATCCAAAGGAACATTTAGATCTAATCTTAGTAATATCTTTTTATCTTTAAGTTTTGTTTCTTCTCTAATACTTCTCATTAAGAGATCTTGTGAACATATTCTGCTATATCACACATTCTATTTGAAAAACCCCACTCATTATCATACCAAGCTGAAATTTTTCCCATATTCCCCCCAACCACATTGGTAAGAGAAGAGTCTATGATCGCAGAAGCTGAATTATGATTAAAATCAATCGAGACTAATTTTTCAGAGGTTATTTCTAATACTTTTTTAGATTGATTTTTAGAGACCAATTTAAACGCATCATTAATTTTTTGTATATCTATATCTTTTTTAGTGCAAAAAACTAACTCAACGAGTGATACATTTGGAGTGGGAACTCTCATCGCAATGCCTTCTAGTTTTCCTTTTAAAGAAGGGATAATCTCTCCAATAGCTCTTGATGCTCCTGTAGATGTTGGAACGATAGATTGGCTGGCAGATCTAGCTCTTCTTGGATCCTTATGAGAATTGTCTAAAAGTCTCTGATCACTTGTAAATGCATGAATTGTAGTCATAAAACCTTTTTCAATTTCAAAATTTTCATTAAGTACATTTGCAACAAGAGCCAAGCAATTAGTAGTACATGAAGCAGCTGAAATTATTTGATCGTCTTTAGTAATAACATTTTCGTTTACTCCAAATACAATAGTTTTATCTGAATTTTTACATGGAGCAGAAACAATTACTTTTTTTGCACCATTATTAATATGTGCCATTAGTTTTTCTTTTGAATTAAATTTTCCAGTGCATTCAAAAACGTAATCAACATCAAACTTTTTCCAATTTATATCTTCAATTTTAGATTCTTGTGAAAAAGTAATTTTGTTATTATTTATAATTAAATGATTTTCATCAAAGTCTAAATCTGCATTAAATTTTCCATGAATAGAATCATATTTAATTAATGTACAGCTTGCCTCTGAGTTAGATCTATTGTTGATATGTTGTATTTTTATATTTTTATTTTGGCTTTCAATAATTGCTCTAATTACCATTCTGCCAATTCTTCCCATTCCATTGATTCCAACTTTTATTGTCATATTAATTTCTCATTAATTTTTTAGATTTAATTGAAATATTTGTAGCCGTTAATCCAAAGTATTTATAAATTTCTTTATATGGTGCACTTTTACCAAAAGTATCAATTCCAAAAGTTAGACCATCAGTACCAACATATTTTTTCCAACAATCGGTAGATGCCGCCTCAATAGATATTTTGATTTTAGTTTCACCTAGAATTTTCTTCTTATATGAATCTGATTGTCGATCAAAAAGATCTTGGCACGGCATTGATATAACCTTAGAGTACACTTTATCTTTGGCCAATTTATGGCTAGTTTCAATTGCTAAATTAACCTCAGAACCACTTGCAAGTATAGTTAAATTGATCTTTTTATTAGTTCTTAAAACTTCGTAAGCTCCAAAAGAACATTTGTTAGTACTTGAGTATTTCTTTCGAATTGGATCCAAATTCTGTCTTGTTAAAGACAAAACACTAGGTGTTTTTGAATTTTTTAATGCTTGTTGCCAGCATTCAATAGTTTCCATTCTATCAGCAGGTCTAAATACATTTAAATTTGGAATTGATCTCAAACCAGATAATTGTTCAATTGGTTGGTGAGTTGGACCATCTTCTCCCAAGCCAATTGAGTCATGTGTCATTACATAAATAACTCTTTGTTGCATCAGTGCAGACAGTCTTATTGAAGGTTTACAATAATCTGAAAATATTAAAAAAGTTCCACCATAAGGAATAAAACTACTATGAAGAGCAAGGCCATTCATTATTCCGCTCATAGCATGCTCTCTAACACCGTAGTGAATATAATCACTATCAAATTCACCAGGTTTAGTTATCTTTTGATGTTTTGTTTTAGTGTTGTTAGATCCAGCTAAATCTGCAGAACCTCCAATCAGAGTATTATTTTCTTTAGTTAGTGCATTAAGAGTTAATTCAGAAGCTTTTCTTGAAGCTAAGCTTTTGAGTTCTTTTGCAGCGATTTCTTTTTCTTTTTTTAAGACTTTAGTAAAATTATTTTTTAATATTTTGTCTATTTTTTTTTTTTCTTTTTTGTAAATTTTATTCCATTTACTTTCAAGGACTTCACCTTTTTTACCTATCTTCTTCCATTCGTTTAAAATTTTATTTGGAATTTGAAAAGGTTTGTGAATCCAATTTAGCGATTTTCTTACAAGTTTAATTTCATCTAAACCTAAAGGACTGCCGTGAGAAGATGATTTTCCAGACTTGTTAGGTGAACCATATCCAATTTTGGTTCTACACGAAATAACTGTTGGTTTTTTTGCATTTTGAACTTTTTTTAAAGCCTTAAAAATTTCTTTTTCGTTATGGCCATCAATAAGAATGTATTCCCAACCATAACTTTCAAATCTTTTCTTAAAATTATCTGATACAGCTAAACTAGTTGGTCCGTCTATTGATATTGAATTATTGTCAAAAAGCATTACTAAATTTTTAAGTTTTAAATGACCAGCTAAACTCATTGCTTCATGACTTATTCCCTCCATTAGACAGCCATCCCCAGCCAAAACATAAGTTTTATGATTTATAATTTCTTTACTTATTTTTTTTTTCAAAATTTCTTCAGCAATTGCAAAACCGACAGCGTTAGCAATTCCTTGACCAAGTGGTCCTGTTGTAGTTTCGATACCAGTTTTAGGGTGGTACTCAGGGTGACCTGCACATATCGAATCAAGTTGTCTAAATTTTTTGATACTATTTAATGAGATACTTTTATATCCAGTCAAGTGTAGTATTGAGTAGAGCAGCATAGAACCATGACCTGCTGACAAGACAAACCTGTCTCTATTAAGCCAATCTGGATTTTTTGGATTAAATCTTAAAAAATTTTTAAAAAGAACTGTCGCCACGTCCGCCATACCCATTGGCATACCTGGATGACCAGAATTTGCCTTTTGTACAGCATCAATTGATAAAAATCTGATGCAATTTGCTAAATCATTGTGTAGTTTGTTCAAAATTATCCTGACTAGACTAAGAAGAATCTATTTAATAATATAAACATATATATATGAATTCTATGAACGAAAAAGAAAAAAAACTTAATAACGCTTTAGAAGAATTAAAAAATTTAGATCTAAGCAATCCTGACTTGCAAAATAATATTGAAAATTTAAGCTCTCAAAAAACTCAATTAGAAATTGAAAAGTCTCAATTAGAGGATAAATATAAAATATTGTTAGATGAGCATGCAAATTTAGGCAAAAAACTTGAGGAAATTCAAAATAAAGAAAAATTAGAACAAAAAAAACAAGCAGAGTTTTCAGAAAAAATTGATGAATTAAATCAAGAAACAGATACTTTGTTGGACGAGATTGATAAATGGCAAATGTAAGTATTAAATTTAATAATAAAGAGTTCTTGCTATCATGCGATGATGGTCAAGAGGAACATCTTGAAGAACTGTTAATTCACATAAATCAAAAGTTTAATGATCTAAAAAATAATCTTGGAAATCTCGGGGAAAATAAGTTGCTTTTGATCACTGCTGTAAAAATTATGGATGAATACTTTGAGACTAAAAAAAAAGTTGATCAAAAGAAGAGTGAATTAAAAAATCTTTCAAATAAATTTAGAGAATTAAAATCACTTATTTATGATTACAGAGATAAAAAAGAAGAAGAGATTAAAGAATTACAAACAAATCATCTAAATTTTAAAAATGAAATAGAAGCTAATCAAAAAAAATATGAAAAATTGATTGATGAGACTGCAGATGAAATATCTAATTTTGTTGAAAAAGCAAAGTTAGAAAATTTATCTCAATAAATTCTTGTGAACAAATCTAAGATAAGAAGTAAAATCCTAAAACTAAGAAAAAATAATTCTAATAAAAATTTGAAAATTAGTTCAGGTAAATTTTTTTCTTTTTTAAAAATGAATAAATATAATTTACATAATTTAGGTGGATATTATCCCTCTAGTTTTGAAATAGATGACTTGGAAATTTTAGAATTATTAGAAAAAAAAAATTATAAAATATCATTACCAATCATAAAGAAAAATAATCAAATGGATTTCTTTAATTGGTCAAAGTATGATCCATTAAAAATTAACAAGTATGGTATACCTGAGCCTGTTTCATCAAAAATAATTTATCCAGATATTTTATTAGTTCCATTAGTTGGTTATGATAATGGTTTAAATAGATTGGGTTATGGTGGAGGGTTTTATGATCGTTATATCGAAAAAATTGAAAAAATTAAAAAGGTTATTAAAATTGGTTTGGCTTTTTCATATCAAAAAATAAAAAATCTGCCAACAAACAAATATGATAAGAAATTAGACTTTATAATTACTGAAAAAGAAATTTTAAAATGAGAATATTATTTTTAGGAGATGTTGTTGGTATTTCGGGTTGTTCAAAATTAATGAACAATCTTTTAGAAGAAATAAAATCAAAAAATATAGATTTTGTGATTATTAATGGCGAAAATGCAGCTTCTCAGGGTGTTGGTTTAACCAAAGAAATTTGTAATGATTTTTTTAATTGTGGTGTTGACGTAATTACTACTGGAAATCATGTGTGGGATCAAAAAGAAATAATGGAATTTATAGAAAAAGAAGAAAGATTATTACGTCCCAAAAATCTTTTTGAACCATCCCCAGGAAAAGGATTTAATATTTATACCACTAAAGGAAATATTAAAATTGGTGTTCTTAATTTAATGGGCAATGTTTTTATGAAAAAATGTGAAGATGTTTTTGATATTTCGGAAAAGTTTATGAAACAATATAAGTTAAAACAAGATTATGATTTATTAGTAGTTGATTTTCATGGCGAAATAACAAGTGAGAAAAATGCAATTGGGCACTTTTTCGATGGTAAAGCTTCTTTAGTTGTTGGAACACATACGCACATACCTACTAATGATGCCAGAATACTGAATAATGGAACAGGTTATCAAACTGATGCAGGAATGTGTGGAGACTATAATTCTGTTATTGGTATGAATACTGAAAATTCATTGAATAGATTTTTAAAGAAAAAATCAATAAAACATTTTCCAGCCATAGGTGAAGCCACTTTGTGTGGTGTAATTGTTGATTGTAATATAGAAACTGGATTAGCAAATAATATTGAAAGTTATATTAATGGAGGCCAGTTAAACAATACTTAGAAAAAATTATGTCAGGTCATTCGAAATGGGCAAGTATCAAACATTCAAAAGGTAAAGCAGATAAGCAGAGATCTAAAATATTTTCTAAATTATCAAAAGAAATAAGTGTGGCAGCAAAACTTGGTGATAAAGATCCAGCAATGAATCCAAGACTAAGATCTGCAATTCAGGCTGCCAGATCTGCTAATATGCCAAAAGATAATATTGAAAGAGCAATTGATAAATCTTCAGCAGCTGCGGAGTCAAATTTTGAAAATTTAAGATACGAAGGGTTTGGCCCAGATAAAATAGCAGTAATTGTAGAAACTTTAACTGATAATAAAAATAGAACTGCCTCAAATATTAGAACTATATTTCAAAAAAATGGTGGGGGCTTAGGTACTCAAGGGTCTGCATCACATAATTTCAATCAATTAGGCATTATTAAGATTGAAAAAAAAGAAATTTCCGAAGAAAACATATTTGAGTTAGCAATTGAGTCAGGAGCTGACGAATGTATTTCTCATGATGCATTTCATGAGGTTCAATGCGCAATGAATGAAATTTATAATGTAAAAAAAAAATTAGAAAAAATAATTTCAAATTTTATTTCAACTGAAATTGAGTGGGTACCACTTAATAGTGTTAATGTTGAAAAAGATAGAGAAGAACCAGTAATTAATTTTTTAGAAACTTTAGAAGATGATGACGATGTACAAAATGTTTATTCAAATGTTAACTTTGGAAGTAATTAATGCTTGTTATTGGAATTGACCCAGGTCTTTCAGGGTCTATTTGTTTTTTTCAAGAAGGGAAAATTATTGACGTGATAGAAATGCCAACTATGACCGAAGGAAAAAAAAATAAAAAACAAGTTAATGGCTCTCAAATTTTCAATGAAATTTCAGAAAGAATTAAAAATATTGATAAAAAAGATATTAAAGTGGTTATAGAACAGGTGTCAGCAATGCCAGGCCAAGGAGTGACTAGCATGTTTAATTTTGGTCAATCATTTGGAATTTTAAAAGGAATATGCTCAGCAATGCAATTGCCAATGTACTTTGTAAGACCTGCAAAATGGAAAAAATACTTTAGTCTTATTAATTCAGAAAAAGATGCCAGCAGAACAAGAGCAATTGAGATTTTTCCTTATTTTTCGGTGCATTTATCAAGAAAAAAAGACTCAAATAAAGCTGATGCAATTTTAATAGCAAGTTTTTACTATGAAACTTATAAAACAGATGAATAGTTAAAAAATATAAGACAAATTCATGACACATTTAAGTGTGAAGAGTAATTATGGAAGCTGATATCGCATCACAAGCAGTAGGTTTGGGTACAAATACTGATTTTTCTTTAATGAGTCTTTTTTTAAGAGCAGATATAATTGTCAAATCAGTAATTATAATATTAATTGTTTGTTCAATCTACTCCTGGGCTGTAATTTTTGAAAAATTTAGGTTGTTTAAAAGGATAAATAAATCATCAGATGAATTCGAGGAAAAATTTTGGAATTCTAAATCTGCAGAGAATTTCTATAATAGTTTGCCAGAAAGTGCCGATGACCCAATGGCAATAGTTTTTCAAGATGCTATGGAAAATTTGTTGAAAAAAAAATCTAAAACCAATTTAAGTGAGAGAATGAGCACCTTGTTAGAGTTTGGAGTTGAAAAACAAATGAATAAGATTGATAAAGGTTTCACATTTTTGGCAACGGTAGGATCCACAGCACCATTTATTGGTCTGTTTGGAACGGTATGGGGGATAATGAACTCATTTCAATCAATTGCAATATCAAGAAATACTAGTTTGGCTATTGTAGCCCCAGGAATTGCAGAAGCACTTTTTGCTACAGCACTTGGTTTGCTGGCTGCTATTCCCGCAGTTGTTGCATACAATAAGTTTAACACTGACTCAAAAAAATATTCTCAAAAATTAGAAAATTTCTCAAAAAGGTTTTTAACTATAATTTAAAATGGCTTTCAAATTAAATCGTTCATCCAAAGAACCCATGAGCGAAATTAATGTAACTCCCTTTGTTGATGTTATGCTTGTATTGTTGATTATTTTTATGGTGACTGCTCCGTTGCTTACAGTTGGTGTGCAAGTTGATTTACCAGAAAGCTCTGCTGACTCTCTTCCAGAAGAAACAGAGCCATTAACACTATCTATTAATTCCAAAGGTGAAATTTTTATTCAAGAGGCAAAAGTTGAATATGATAATATTATTGCAAAAGTTTTGGCAGTATCAAAAAATAGAACAGATACAAGAATTTACGTAAGAGGAGATAAAACTATTAACTATGGAAGAGTATTAGAAATAATGGGATTATTGTCTGGTTCAGGTTTTACAAAAGTTGCATTAATATCTGAACCTTATAAGCAAAGGTAATTTTAGGTGAATAGAAGTATAATTATCTCTTCTGTTTTACATGGTACTTTAATTTTTATTACAGCTATGAGTTTGCCATTTTTAGCGAAAAAACCCTTAAATATTCCACCAATAGTTTCTGTTGAATTGATACAAATTTCAGAAAAAACAAGTGTACCATTTGCTCCTAAGGCAAAAAAAATAATAGAGAAAGTAAAAGAAAAAGAAAAAAAATTAGTTTCAGAACAGGCGCCACCAAAAAAAGTTAAAAAAACTAAAACTAAAACCGTTGTTTCTCTTGATCAAAATAATGAAAAAATTGAAAATCAAACACCTGAATCAATTCCCCTACCTGAAAAAAATGTAAAAAAAATTGAAACAAAAAAAGAAAATAAACAGAACCCTGATAAAGTTGATGATGAAGTTAAACAAGTTTCAGAGTTTGAAAAAAAGAACTTATTTGATCCAAATAATATTGCAGCTTTAATTGATAAATCTAAAATTGATAGTGCCGAAGTAGCCAAAAAAAATGATGATATTACTCAGGATCAAGATAGTAATATTGGTAATAAGGGTCTTACTTTAAGTGAAGAAGATGCATTAAAAGCTCAGATTTTTGGTTGCTGGAGTATTCCACTTGGGTTACCTTATAATGAAAATTTATTAGTAAGAATAAAATTAAGATTAGAACCAGATGGATCAGTTGTAAAAACTGAAATTTTAGATCATGCAAGAATGAATAAACCTGGCGAAGGTTTTTATAAAGTTTTGGCCGAAAGTGCTTTAAGAGCAGTTAAATTGTGTCAACCTTTAAGAGTCCCAAGCACAGGATACGAAAGATGGAAAGAATTACAATTAAATTTTGATGCAAGAGAGATGTTAGAAGGTTAATATAAAGAAATGATAAAAAAAATTTATTTATTAATAGCACTGTTAATTATACCTTTAAAAGCATTTGCTTTAATTGAAGTTGATATAACTAGAGGAAATCTAAACCCACTACCTCTAGCAGTATCACCACTATCAATTGATGATAAGTCTAAAAAAAGTTTTGAAAAAATTCTTAAAAAAGAGAATATTGGATCAGAAATTTCAATCGTTGTAGAAAATAATCTTAGAACTTCTGGTCTTTTTAATCCATTAAGTAAAGACGCATTTTTACAAGCACCTGATATTGCAAATTTAAAACCAAGATTTGAAGATTGGAATTTAATAAAAGCCCAAGCACTTATTACTGGCAAAGTAACGTATGTTGATGAAAAATTAAGAGTTGAATTTAGATTGTGGGATATTCTAGCTGGCAAAGAAATGATGGCTCTTGCTTTTACTACAGTTCCGAATAATTGGAGAAGAGTAGGTCATATTATATCTGATAAAGTTTATGAAAGATTGACAGGTGAAAAAGGATACTTTGATACTAGAATAATATATGTTGCTGAAGAAGGTCCAAAAACACAAAGAATAAAAAAACTAGCGATAATGGATCAAGATGGAGCTAATAATAAATTTTTGACACTTGGAAATGAGCTAGTTTTAACACCCAGATTTAATCCTACCAGTCAGATGGTTGCATATTTATCTTATTTTAAAAATTTACCAAGAGTGTATCTTCTTGACATTGAAACAGGAACGCAAGAAGTAGTTGGTGATTTTCCTGGGATGACGTTTGCGCCAAGGTTTTCTCCTAATGGTAAAAAAATAATTATGAGTTTTGCTAAAGATGGTAAATCAGATATTTACACTATGGATTTAGAAAATAGAATAGTTGAAAGAATTACCAATCATCCCTCAATTGACACTTCACCTTCCTATTCACCTGATGGAAAATATATAGCTTTTAACTCCGATAGAAGTGGATACCAGCAAATATACACTATGAAGAATAATGGAAGTGACGTGAAAAGAATATCTTTTGGTAACGGTATATATGGAACACCCGTTTGGTCACCTAGAGGAGATTTGATTGCTTTTACAAAATTACATAAAGGAAAGTTTTATATTGGAGTTATGAGAACTGATGGAAGTGGAGAAAGATTGCTTACAGAAAATTTTTACCAAGAGGCCCCATCTTGGTCTCCTAACGGTAGAGTATTAATTTTTTATAGAGAAACAAAGACTAACGCAAAAGGTGAGGGATTTTCTGCAAAGTTATGGTCAATAGATTTAACAGGCTATAATGAGCGGTTAGTGGAGACGTTAACAGATGCGTCTGACCCATCATGGTCATCTTTATTAAGTAATTAAGTAAAATTACTTGATTTTTAGACTTGAAACCTCTAATTAGTTGTGAAAAAGTAAGTAATTGAAATTAGCAGCAAGGAGCAATTTAATGATACCAAACAAAATTTTTAAAAATACACTTTTAATATTAGCAGCGTGCCTAGTTTTAACTGCTTGTGCAACAAAAAAGAATGTTGAAACTATGAGCGGTCAAATGCAAAGTGATGTTTACTCAGGAACAGATACAGTTGAATATTTAGCTGATGGTGTGCCAGACAGAGTATTCTTTGCAACAAATGAGTCAATTTTAACTACAGCTTCTAGAGAAACTCTTAGAGCACAGGCTACTTGGTTAAGAAAAAATTCAAGTATTAATGTAGTTCTCGAAGGACATGCAGATGAAAGAGGTACAAGAGAATATAACTTGGCCTTAGGAGAAAGAAGAGCAAACTCAGCAAAAGATTACCTAATGACTTACGGGATTTCTTCAGACAGAATATCCGTACTAAGCTATGGTAAAGAGAGACCAGTGGATGCTGGCTCCAATCCATTAGCTTGGTCAAAAAACAGAAGATCTGTAACTGTTAAAGCAAATTAATAATTTAAATTTTAAGACCCCAAAACATAAAGTCTTGGGGTCTTTTTTTTGCCATTTTTATAACCATAAATAATTTTAAATGAAAATTATAATAAAAATATTAGCCCTAAAGTTAATATTTTTGCTAAATTTGATTTTCCCCAATATTTCTCTTTCTGATAATCACAATATCTATGAAACATTAGAAATTATTAAAAATGATCTCAAGACTCTTGAGAGAGCAGTTTATTCAGGAACTTTAGAAATTAAAACAACAACTGGTAATAGCTTAAGCACTGAATTAAACAGTAATTCTGAAGATGTGCTTACAAGACATTTGTTAAAATTATCTGAAGTTGAAGATCAGTTTCGTCAGCTAACAAACAAATTTGAAGAAATAAATTTTAAATTAGATAAATTATCAAGTCGATTATCTAAAATTCAAGCTGATAATCAGATAAGGTTTCAAGATATTGAATCAAATATAAATTCAGTTGAAGGTGGGTCTCAATTAACATCAAGACCAAAAACTGATGAAAATAAAATTTTACCTGGAAGCTCACAGCCACAGGATTTAGGTTCAATTTCATATAAAGATAATGAGAATTCAGAAAGTTCACAAAAAATTCAATCAATTGATACAACCTCAACAGTTGTGACTGAAACTTTTCAAGCAGAAGAAAAAATACTTCCCCAAGACCTTGGACCTCAAGAACAGTATGAATTTGCAACAAGTTTTTTAAAAGTTGGTGATTACATTACTGCCGAAAGAGCGTTTAGAGAATTTGTTATATCTAATTCAGACCATAAGTTAGCAGGTAGTGCTCAGTATTGGTATGCAGAAACATTTAGAATTAGACAGCTATATACAGATGCTGCTTCTGCTTATTTAGAAGGATATCAAAAATATCCAAAAGGCAAGAAGGCTCCTATAAATTTATTAAAACTTGGTGTATCAATGGTACAGATTGGAGAAAAAGATCAAGGTTGCAAAATGATTAATGGTGTTGAATTGCAATATCCAAACGCTAATCAGTCTGTAATTCAAAAAGCAAAATATGAGTCCAAAAAATTTGAATGTATCAAGCAAGATTCGTAAGCTTTTATTAGACAAATTAAAAGATAAAAAAATACTTCAAATTTACAAAAAATTTGAAATCAATCTTAATATTGATGAAAACTTTATTGTGGCTGTCTCGGGAGGCCCAGATAGCCTTGCATTATCATTTTTATCAAAAATCTATTCGATTAAAAAATCTTTAAGTATAAAATATTTTATTGTTGATCATCAACTGAGAAAAAACTCAACTTCTGAAGCAAAAGTTGTTCAAAAACAATTAAGAAAATTATCAATAAAATTAAATATTTTAACTTGGCTTGGAAAAAAACCAAAAAAAAATATCCAATCTGTTGCTAGAGAAAAAAGATACGGTTTATTAACCAATCAAGCAAAAAATCTTAAGATAAATAATATTTTATTAGGACATCATTTAGATGACTTACTTGAAAATTTTTTTATAAGAATTTTAAGAGGAAGTGGTTTAAATGGACTTATCTCTTTAGGTAAAAAAACAGAAATAAACAAGGTAAATTTACTAAGACCATTACTAAATTTTAATAAAAAAGATTTAATCTATATTAGTAATTATGTTTTTGGTTCATATGTTGTGGATCCATCAAATGAAGATATTTATTTTAAAAGAGTTAGAGTAAGAAAGCTTTTAAAAGAGCTTGAAGTTGAAGGACTAGATAAAAATAAATTTATTTTAACAATAAAAAATTTAAAAATTGCCAATGAAACTATAAAATTTTATACAAAAAAAAATTTACAAGAAAATATATCTTTTCTAACTAATAAAAAATTAGCCGTTATAAAAGAAAGTTTTTTTAATCAATCACAAGAAGTTATTTTTAGGTCACTTACAGAGGTAATAAGGTTTATTGGAAAAAAATATTATCCAGTAAGAGGTAAAAAAATTGATAGAATTATTAACTCAATAAGAACCAGCACTTATTTCAAAATTACTTTAGGTGGCTGTATAGTTAAAAAAGTTAATCAAACGCTAATAGTGTCAAAAGAGCCATAAATTATTATTAAATATTGATAATTTGTCACTTGTTAAATTTGTAATAATTATTATCTTACAGTTATGAATTTAAAAAATCTTGCGATGTGGGGAATAATAGTTTTCTTGACCATCGGTCTTTACAATATGTTTAAGAATCCCCAGTCAACTGTCAGAGGTGGAAATCAAATTATTTTTTCAGAATTTTTAACATCTGTAGATAATGGTGAAGTTTTAAAAGTTGAAATACAAGGTAACAATATTAAAGGTGTTTACTCAAATGGTAACGCATTTTCAACTTACTCCCCTAACGATCCGAATTTAATTGAAAAATTATCAGATAAAGGTGTGAGTATTTCGGCGGCTCCATTAGAGGAAAAAATGCCATCATTATTTGGGGTTCTACTTTCTTGGTTTCCAATGCTATTATTAATTGCTGTATGGGTTTTCTTTATGAGGCAAATGCAAGGCGGCAAAGGTGGTGCGATGGGATTTGGAAAATCAAAAGCTAAAATGATGAATGAATTAAAAGGCAAAGTTACTTTCAATGATGTTGCTGGAATTGAAGAGGCCAAAGAAGAAGTAGAGGAAATTGTAGAATTTTTAAAAGATCCAAAAAAATTTAGTAGACTAGGAGGAAAAATTCCAAGAGGAGCTCTTCTAGTTGGATCTCCTGGTACAGGAAAAACTTTATTGGCGAGAGCTATAGCTGGTGAAGCTGGAGTTCCATTTTTTACTATTTCAGGTTCAGATTTTGTTGAAATGTTCGTTGGTGTTGGTGCATCAAGAGTTAGAGATATGTTTGAGCAAGGTAAAAAAAACTCACCATGTATAATTTTTATTGATGAAATAGATGCGGTTGGAAGAAGCAGAGGTGCTGGTTTAGGTGGAGGTAATGATGAAAGAGAACAAACTCTAAACCAACTATTAGTAGAAATGGATGGGTTTGAAACAAATGAGGGTGTTATTATAATTGCCGCTACAAACAGACCAGATGTACTTGATCCTGCTTTATTAAGACCAGGTAGGTTTGATAGACAGGTTGTTGTTGGTTTACCTGATATTATAGGTAGAGAAAAAATTTTAAAAGTGCATGTTAAAAAAATCAAAATGGCTCCAGATGTAAATTTAAGAACAGTTGCTAGAGGAACACCTGGTTTTTCAGGAGCAGATTTGGCAAATATAGTTAATGAAGCAGCATTGCTTGCAGCCAGAAAAAGTAAAAGAATAGTTACATTGGATGATTTTGAAGAGGCTAGAGATAAAGTAATGATGGGAGCAGAAAAAAGATCAATGGTTCAAACTGAAGATGATAAAAAATTAACCGCATATCATGAGGCTGGGCATGCAATTGTCTCTTTAAATGAAAAAGCTGACGACCCCATACACAAAGCTACAATTCTTCCAAGAGGAAGAGCATTAGGAATGGTTATGACTTTGCCTGAAAGAGATAAATATTCTCAAAATAGAGAATATATGAAATCACAAATAGCAAAAGCTATGGGCGGAAGAGTTGCAGAAGAAATTATTTTTGGACACGATAAAGTGACCTCTGGAGCCATGTCGGATATTAAAGCAGCAACATCAACAGCAAAACACATGGTTACAGAAGCGGGTATGAGTGAACTACTTGGACCTTTAAGCTATGGAGACAACCAAGATGAGGTATTTTTGGGCAGATCAGTTGCAAGAAACCAACAAATGTCTGAAGAAACTCAAAAAAAAGTTGACTCAGAAATTAAGAAATTAGTCGATGAGGGCTATGAAAGAGCTAAAAAAGTTTTAAATGATAAAATTGAAGATTTGCATAAACTAGCAAAAACATTACTGCTTTATGAAACTTTAACAGGAGACGAAATAAGAGATTTGATATTGCATGGTAAATCTGTTGAAAGAAGTAATGAAAAAGATCCACCAGAAGAAGACAGAAGTTCAGCCTTAGGATCAATGGGACTTAAACCAAAAATAGTTCATTAAAAGATTATGAAAAGATATTACACAAGAGCGTGTAATTTCTATTACGGTAAAAATTCAAAATTACTATTAAGTAAAAAAAAAACAATTCCTTTAAATGGTAGTGGTGAAATATCATTTGATCATATTGAAATAATATCAAGGGAATCAAAAAAAAAAATTTCAATTCATAAAGTTAATTCTTTATCCAAATTATTAAAAAAACAAGTTATTCTAGATTTGGTAAATATCACTAAGAAAAAAAAAAATTTTGCTAATTTAAATTTTCAAAATATACCTAATATTATGGGGGTATTGAATCTTACACCAGATAGTTTTTCTGATGGAGGTAGATTTAATAATAAAAATAGTGGAGTTAAACATGCAATAGAAATGTTTAGATCTGGTGCAAATTTAATTGACATTGGGGGAGAATCAACAAGGCCAGGGTCTAAAGCAGTAAGTGAAAAACTAGAATGGAGTAGAATAAATAAAATATTAAAATCCATCTGTAAAAAAATTCCAGTATCTCTGGATACTAGAAAATCACATATTATGAAAAAAGGCATTAAACTTGGCGTTAGGATAATAAACGATGTATCTGGATTGAGTTATAACAATGAATCCAAAAATATTTTAAAAGTATATAAAACTCCTTTTGTTATTCATCATTCAAAGGGAACCCCAGAAAATATGCAAATTAAACCTAGTTATAAAAACGAATTATTGGATATATATGATTTTTTTGATGAGAGAATAAAGTTTTTACGATCTATTGGCATAAGGCATAATAATATAATTATTGATCCAGGCATAGGGTTTGGAAAAAATTTGAAACATAATATGAATTTAATTAGCAATATTTCTATTTTCCATACACTGGGTTTTCCTGTACTTGTTGGAAATTCTAGAAAAAAATTTATTAAAGAAATATCTGGAAAAAATGATACTAAAAGCAGAGTTGGCGGAACAGTTGCTTCGTCCATTTACTTAATGATGCAAGGAGTTCAAATTTTAAGAATTCATGATGTTAATGAATTGCTACAGGGAGTAAAAGTCTTTAAGGAATTAATAAAAAAATAATGGCAAAAAAATATTTTGGAACAGATGGAATAAGAGGAGCTATAAATAGTAAAAATATTAATGGTGATATGTTTTTTAAATTTGGCTTAGCATCAGGAACATACTTTAAATCGCAAAAAAAAAGAAAACAAACAGCAATAATTGCTAAAGACACTAGGCTGTCTGGCTATACTCTAGAACCAGCTTTAGTTTCAGGGCTTACATCTGCAGGAATGCATGTTTATACCTTAGGACCTTTGCCAACAAATGGTTTAGCCATGCTAACAAAATCAATGAAAGCAAATATGGGAATTATGATTACTGCTTCTCATAATCCACACCTAGATAATGGGTTAAAATTATTTGGCCCTGACGGTATGAAGCTATCAGATAAAATAGAAAAAAAAATTGAAAGTCTTATTGATAAAAAAATTACAAAAAATCTATCAAGTCCAGAAAAATTAGGAAGAGTAAAAAGATTAGAAAGTGGAACAAAAAATTATTTAAAAATTTTGAAAAAAAATTTTACTAAAGAATTTAATCTAAGAGGTTTAAGAATTGTAATTGATTGTGCTAATGGTGCGGGTTACAAAGCAGGACCAGAGCTGTTAAGATCATTGGGAGCAAAAGTAATAGCTATTGGTATAAATCCGAATGGACTTAATATTAATAAAAATTGTGGATCAACATATCCAAATAAGATTAAGAATGCCGTAAAGAAATATAATGCTCACCTAGGAATCTCTCTTGATGGTGACGCTGATAGAATTATTATGTGTGATGAAACAGGAAATATAATTGATGGAGATCAAATAATCGCAGCTTTAGCAATAAGATGGAAAAATAAAAGGATGCTAAAAGGAGGTGTTGTTGGCACCTTGATGTCTAATTATGGTTTAGAAAAATTTTTTAAATCCGAAAAGATAAAATTTATTAGAGCGAATGTGGGCGATAGATATGTAAAAGAAAAAATGCAAAAAAATAATTTTAATTTAGGTGGAGAGCAATCTGGACATGTTATTTTGGGAAAATTTGCAACAACTGGCGATGGTTTACTAGTTGCTCTGGAGGTACTTTTTGCAATCAGAAAAGGAAGAAAAGCTAGTACTTTTTTTAATAAATTTAAAAAAACACCTCAAATTTTGAAAAATATTGAAGTAAAAGACAAGGCAATCATCAATAACCTTGAAGTAAAAAAATGTATAAAAATTGCAGAAAAATTAATGAATGGACAAGGTAGGATATTGGTTAGAAAATCAGGAACAGAGTCAAAGATAAGAGTGATGGGTGAGAGTGAAAATAAAGAACTTCTAAACAATTGTATAAATATCATTTCAAAAAAAATTAAATAAATTGAAACCTAGATCCAAAATATTAATCATAGCTGGCTCAGATTCATCTGGAGGAGCTGGTATCCAAGCAGATATTAAAACTGTTACAGCATTAGGATCTTATGCAATGACAGCTATAACTGCAGTTACATCTCAAAATACCAAAGGTGTTAAATCAATAGTACCTATTGACCCTAAAGAAATTGAAAATCAAATTATATTTACCTCTAAAGATATTAAGCCTGACGCAATTAAAATTGGAATGTTACATTCTACAAAAGCTATAGAGTCGGTTGTTAGATCATTGGATAATATTAAAATTAAAAAGATTGTACTTGATCCTGTTATGGTTGCAAAAGGAGGCGCAAAATTAATAGACAATAAAGCAATTAGTTTACTTAAAACCACATTGATTAAAAGAGTTATGATAATTACCCCAAATATTCCTGAGGCAGAAATTTTAACCAATACGGTAATAAGTAGTAAAGAAGATATGATTTTTGCTGCTAATAAACTAATAGAATATGGAGCAAAAAATGTTCTTATCAAGGGGGGGCATTTAAAATCTAAATTAGTCCAAGACATATTCGTAAATAAATCTGATATTAAAATTTTTAACAACATAAGATATAAAACAAAAAATACCCATGGCACTGGCTGCACTTTATCTAGTGCAATAACTACTTTTTTATCATGTGGAAAACCTATAAAGAAATCTTGTGAGCTAGGAATTAAGTATGTAAGTTCTGCCATAAAAACAAACCCAAACTATGGTAAAGGTCATGGTCCTATTAATCACCTTAACACAATGAGTATAAGTAGAAAATTTAGATAATGAAAAATATAGTTGTAGTCGGGTCTCAATGGGGAGACGAAGGAAAAGGAAAAATAGTAGATTGGCTTTCAGAACAAGCAGATGTTGTAATTAGATTCCAGGGGGGGCACAATGCTGGTCACACATTGGTTATTGATGGAGTCACATATAAATTAAGATTATTACCATCAGGAATTGTAAGAAAAAATAAGATTTCAATTATTGGAAACGGTGTGGTGGTAGATCCTTGGGCACTACTTGAAGAAATTGAAGAAATTAAATCAAAAGGTGTTGATGTAAATGTTGATAATTTTATTATTTCTGAGGCAGCAACTTTAATTTTACCATTTCATAGAGAAATGGATGAAATTAGAGAAGACGCTGCTGGTAAAGCTAAAATTGGAACAACAAGAAGAGGAATTGGACCAGCATATGAAGATAAGGTGGGTAGAAGATCAATAAGAGTAATGGATTTAAGATCTGAAAAAAATTTAGATCAAAGATTAGAGTCTGTACTTGTTCATCATAATGCAATTAGAAGAGGTTTAGGAAAAAAGATTTTTGAAAAAGATCAATTAAAATCTGATTTATTAAAAATTGCACCAAAAATATTGCAGTTTTCACAACCAGTTTGGCTTAAAATCGATACGTTTAAGAAACAAAAAAAGAAAATTTTATTTGAGGGAGCACAGGGAATTTTACTTGATGTAGACCATGGTACTTACCCTTACGTTACGTCATCTAATACTGTTGCTTCAAATGCTGCAACTGGATCAGGATGTGGTCCAAATTCAATTAATTATGTTCTTGGAATTACAAAAGCTTACACCACAAGAGTTGGAGAGGGTCCTTTTCCAACAGAGTTAACAGATGATATCGGGGAATTATTGGGTACTCGAGGAAAAGAATTTGGAACAGTAACTAGTCGAAAAAGAAGATGTGGATGGTTTGATGGAGTTCTTGTGAGGCAAACTATAAAAATTTCAGGTATAGATGGTATTGCACTTACCAAATTAGATGTTCTCGACGAATTAGATGAAATCAAAATGTGTGTTGAATATGAACTTGATGGAAAAAAAATAGAATACTTACCTGCTGCAGTTGAGGATCAATTAAAAATAAAGCCAGTTTATAAAACTTTTCCAGGCTGGAAAACTTCTACTAATGGAATTAAAAATATGGACGCTTTACCGGAAAATGCAAAAAAATATATTTATGCTGTGGAAGATTTTATAGGTGCAAAAGTATCTAGTATATCCACTAGTCCTGAGAGAGAGGATACTATTTTAGTGGAAAATCCTTTTGATGTTTAATTAACAGGCAGCAAATTTTTTGATTTTGCTAAAAGAAGCATATGCTTTTGTAGCTTTTCAAATGCTTTATTTTCTATTTGTCTAACTCTTTCACGGCTAATTTTGTATTTTTTACTTAAATCTTCTAGGGTTGTTGAGTTATCATTTAATCTTCTTGAATATAAAATTTCTTTTTCTCTATCATTTAAAACTTTGATTGAATTTTTTAAAAGGTCTTTTCTTTGTTCCATTTCTTCTTGTTGTGCAAATTTCAAATCATGATCTAATTCTTTATCAACTAACCAATCTTGCCATTCATCTCCATCTTCACCCACTTGAGCATTTAATGAAAATTCTTTTCCTGAAAGTCTTCTATTCATTGAAACAACTTCATTTTTACTTACATCCAATTTATTAGCTATCTCACTTACGTGTTCATCCCTTAAGTCTCCCTCTGTTCGAGGTGCAATTTGATTTTTAATTTTCTTTAGATTAAAAAATAATTTTTTTTGTGCTGTTGTTGTACCAATTTTAACTAAACTCCATGATCTTAAAATATACTCTTGGATAGAAGCTTTGATCCACCACATTGCATAAGTTGCCAATCTAAAACCTTTTTCTGGTTCAAATTTTTTAACAGCTTGCATAAGTCCTACGTTACCTTCGGAGATCATTTCATTTATAGGTAGGCCGTACCCTTTGTATCCCATTGCAATTTTAGCAACTAATCTTAAATGACTTGTAACTAATTTTTCTGCAGCCTTAACATTTCCAGTGGTTTTCCAATTTTTAGCTAACAAATATTCTTCCTCTGCTGCTAGCATGGGGAATTTTTTAATTTGTTCCAAATATGCAGAAAGACCCCCTTCATTAGAAAGTGCTGGTAGGTTATTATTATATGTTGTTCTCATGGCTGTATTTATTTAATTAACTATACTAAATTTTCAATGATTTATTCGTTAGTATTTCTAAGCATTTTTAATAAATTATTTAGTTCTTGTGGCAAAATTGAGGAAAAAACCATTTCTTCACTAGTTTTAGGATGAATAAAACCCAAAGTTTTCGCATGCAAAAACTGCCTATCTAGCTTTGAGATTAAGCCTTCTAACCCCATATCAATATTTTTTAGCTTCTTATATTTTTTTTTATATTTATCATCCCCAACTATACTGTTCCCCATATGAGTCATGTGAACACGTATTTGATGAGTTCTTCCAGTTTCCAATTTACACTCTACCAAACTTAATGTCGGAGTTTTGTCATTTTCAAAAGTTTCTATAGTTTGATAATTTGTGATAGCTTGTTTGCCTTTAGATTGGCTAACTTCCATAAGCTGTCTATTTTTTGAGCTTCGTGTTATAAAGGTTTCAATTCTACCAGAGGAAGGCCTAAGTTTGCCCCATATTAATAACTGGTAAACTCTCGTGATTGTATGGTCACTAAATTGTTTTGATAAGTTTTCATGAGTTTCATTATTTTTTGCTACAACAACTAAACCAGATGTATTTTTATCTATTCTATGAACTATACCTGGCCTAAGTTCATCGCCAATAGTTGATAGAGAATTTTTATCATAATGCATTAGTGCATTGACAATTGTTTTGTCATAATTTCCAGCACCTGGGTGCATTATTATCCCAGCTGATTTATTAATTATCAATAAATCTTCATCTTCATATATTATTTCCAATTTATAATCATAAGGTTTTAAAGAAGCTTGTTCAGGCTTTGGGATTTGAAGATTTAGTTTATCACCAGCTATAACTTTTTTTGAAGGACTTTTTATAACTTGATCATTCAATTTTAGTTTTTCTTTTAGGATTAAGTTTTTAATCCGAGTTCTACTAATTAACTCTTCTCTTTTGTTGATTAAAACATCAACTCTCAGATTATTTTCATTTTCTTCAACTATAAAATTAATGTTTTTTTCCATAAAATGTAATATTAATACTATATGCGCTTGTAGCTCAACTGGATAGAGTGCCTGACTTCGAATCAGGAGGTTCTAGGTTCGACTCCTAGCAGGCGCACCATTTAATTTATTCTCCAATATTAATTAGTGTACCTTTGTCTCTGGCTTTATCAAAAGAATAATAAAACACCGAAATAGCCACAATTAGATACAAAGCGTTTAAATAAAGAGCCTGTACAATGTTTTCATAATTTACCAATTGATTAACAAGTATATTTCTAGTTTCTTCAAAAATATATACTAATGGTAATGCGTAAGCTATTGACTGAAAAATTTCAGGTAATGTTTCAACGGGATAATAAATACATCCAAAAGGTGCTAGTAAGAACATTGTAGACCAGGCAATATTTTCAAATGAGGGTCCAAACCTTAATAATCCTGCAGAGACAAATAAACCTAGTGTAATTCCAAAAATATATAAACTTAAAAAAAGAAAAGCTAGAGGTAAGCCTAAATCCAATAAAGATATTCCAAAAAGTGGCGAGGTAAGTAATATTGCAGGAATCAAACCTATTAGAGCTCTAATTAAAGCAGTAAAAACTAATGATATGATAATTTCACTAATTTTCATTGGGGCAATGAATAGATTGGTAAAATTTCTACTCCATATCTCTTCTAAGAATAACATATTAAACCCAATACTAGTTCTAAATAAAAAATCATAAAGAATTGCACAAGAGAGTATTACCCCAACAGCACCGTTATAGTATGTGCTATGGGTTGCAAAAAAATTTGAAATAAAACCCCATAATGTGATTTGAATAGATGGCCAATAAATCAAATCTAAAATTCTTGGAAATGATCTTGTGATTAAATAAAAGTGTCTTAAAAAAAGACCATAAATTCTAGTTAAATTCATTTTTATTTCTCACAAGTTCTAAAAATACTTCTTCCAGGTTTTTTCTTCCATGTTTTTTAATTAAATCATCTGGAGTACCACTATCTACAATTTTGCCATCCTTCATCATTAATACAGAGTTACATAATCTTTTAACTTCATCCATATTATGTGAAGCCAGTAATACTGATATCTTTTTTTCATTTTTGTAATTTTCTAAAAATGTTCTTATAAAATCTCCAGTTTCAGGATCCAAAGATGCTGTGGGTTCATCAAGTAAAAGTACAGTAGGATCGTTAATCAAAGCTTTTGCTAAGCTAACCCTATTTTTTTGCCCGGAAGATAATTCCCCAGTAATACTATCTAAAATTTTATTTAATCTTAATTTATTTGATAAATAGTCAATTTGTTCATCTAGGTTGTTAACATTATATAATTTTCCATAGACTATTAAATTTTGTCTAACAGTAAGTTTTTTTGGTAATTCTATATACGGAGAAATAAAATTCATTTTATGAAGTAGAAAAATTTTATTTTTTTCGATATCCATTCCATTAATTAAGACCTGACCACTTGAAGGCTTTAATAAACCAAGTATCATTCCTATTGTAGTGGTCTTTCCACAGCCATTTGGGCCCAGCAAACCAACAATTTGATCTTCATTTATTTTAAAATTTATATTACTTACAGCTTTTTTTGACTTGTATATTTTGGATAGATTAATTACTTCAATTGAATTTGACATTTAAAATTTGGAAGCTCTATTTAGTCTATCGTTTATTGTTTTGCCAAGCCCAACATTAGGAATTTTTTCTACTGCAATCATCTTATATCCATTTTTTTTAATTTTTCTTAATAAAGAATATAAATTTTTTGCAGCTTGTTTTAAATCATTTTTTTTACTTAAATAATAATAATTTTTTTATTTAATCTTTCTTTTTTTTATTAATAAAAAAGCTTCATCATTTTTTGGTTTTTTAATATTTGTTCTTAGTGGAATACCTGGAGAGTAATGCAAAGGAAGTAGGCCAGGTGCAATATTTTTTTTTGAATTAGTATTAATTAAAACTTTTTTCCTAAATACTTTTTGTATTTTTGAAATGTCTAGCCCCCCAAATCTTAATATCGCTGGTTTACTTACAAGATTAACAATTGTTGATTCTACACCGATCGTACATTTACCACCATCTAGCACGTATTTAACTTTTGAACCAAATTCTTCAATAACATCTGATGCTTGAACAGCACTTAATCTAGTTGATATATTTGCGCTAGGTGCAGCCAGTGGATAGGTTAAACTTTTAAGTAATTTCTTAAACAAAGGATGTTTAGGAAAACGAACAGCAAGACTTTTTTGTTTATTAGTTACAAACTTAGAAATTTTGGATTTATTTTTTAATTTAAGAATAAATGTTATTGGTCCAGGAGAAAACCTATTATAAAGTTTAATAAAATTATCATTAATATGGCAATCCTCTTTGAGTCTATTAACATTATAATAATGAACAATTAATGGATTATTCACAGGCCTTTTTTTTAGCTTAAATATTTTTTTTACAGCCTCATTAGAATAAGCATTTCCCGCCAATCCGTAGACCGTTTCAGTAGGTACTGCTACACAATGATTTTTATCTAAATATTTTTTAGCTTTTTTGATATTTGATTGAATAGATTTCATGTATTAGTAATTATTATTATATGAAAGATAAAAATTTACCACCTGATAATAACCCA
>ENA-OSJC01000806-OSJC01000806.1-marine-metagenome-genome-assembly--contig:-NODE-806-length-28662-cov-3.872276_pt1 | contig 28662 bp, 22 predicted proteins | sample MGYA00237885_ERZ534234 | MGnify/ENA primary metagenome ERZ534234 (study PRJEB26413, sample SAMN06343907) | marine metagenome | isolation source: coastal waters | place: Atlantic Ocean: West Antarctic... | reverse complement strand
AGAAAGATAGAAACTTGACCAAACAATAGATAATAATGAGGTCGACCAAACCTCATGAAACGTAAGTGAAGCCCAATACATCATCTGAATCAAAGGTAATATGAAACCCAATGAAATGGGAATTATGATTACCAGCATAAACATGACCTGAATGTGGACTTTAGGTATTTTTTTGATGAGCTCTTGGCTGCCCTCACTGTTAAACTGATATTTTTTCTTCCCCCGAAGACTGCGCTCCATCACAATTAAAAAAAGAATGAACATGCAGAGCTGCGCAGACAAATATACGGCCGTTTCGGGTTCTTCAAGGGCAAACCAAGACCTGAAAATAGCGGTAGTATAGGTGCTGACCCCATAATAATAAGCCGATCCATAATCGCCCAAAACTTCCATCACCACGAGTAGTAAACCACCGACGACCGCTGGCCTTGCCAAGGGCAGCGCAATAGAATAAAAAGCCTTAAATCGACCTGCTCCCAATACCTTAGCCGCACTCATTTGCCTATGAGATTGATGAGAAAAAAAACTTCTAGCAGAAAGGTAAACGTAGGGGTAAAGTGAAAAACTCATGACCCAAGCCAATCCCCAAATCCCCATAATATCTATATGCGAAACATGATCTACATTGAAGATTTGAACCATCATTCGCTCATAAATCCCCGAATAATCAAATAACCCAGCATAAGCGTAGGCTGTGAGATAATTGGGAAAAGCCAAAGGTAATATGAGTAGCCACTGCAATAACTTTCTGAAAGGGAAGCTGTAAGCAGATACGAGCCACGCAGGTATCACTCCTAAAATTAGAGTGAAAATACTGCACGCAACCATTAGGAATAGAGAATTGGAAAGATATTCTAAGAGCAAATATTCCTTGATGTGTGCCCAACTTTCACCCGGTCCACTGAATAATTTTAGTAAAATGGTCAGTAAGGGAGCCCCTAATAATAACACGACGGCGATGGTCAATAAAGACCACTTCTTGTCAATTTTAGCGTTATGGTAGAAAGATGAGAACAAGAAGTACCTGGGGCTTAATGGACCTGCGTAATAAACAGCGTTGAAATTACAAGCAAAGGTAATTCAAGTTTGCTTAGTTTTTATAGCATATACGTTGGGGTTCTTGTTATAAAAATTGAAATAGAGAGTTTTAGGCGCTACATTAGACCATCCAGAATCATACTACAAAATTTATACTTCTACATAATCGAATATGACACATCCTACTTAAACACATCCAGATATATCTCTTTTTATTTCCAGCCCACTTGATCAAATAACAATACGGCTGATTTATTCAGTGCTCCCAATGTAGACAAGGACAACTTATCCTCCTTAAAGGTACCCCATGACTGGAGCAAAGGAGACATTTTTACTTTGGGGTTTACCGGATATTCGAAATTTGAAGAGGAAAATATTTCCTGTGCAGCTTCACTTGACAAAAACTCAATGAATTTGATGGCATTGGCCTTATTAGGAGCATACTTGGCGACTCCTGCCCCACTCACATTGATGTGGGTGCCTCGACCTTCCTGATTAGGGAAAAAGATTCCTATCTGTTGACCCACCGCACGCTCTAATGAATCCGGAGAGGTGAGTAGTTTACCTACATAATAGGTATTGACAATCGCAAGGTCTCCCACTCCGGCTACTACAGCCTTCATTTGATCACGATCACTCCCCTTGGGCGATCTTGCCATATTTTTGAGTATGCCAGCGGCCCATTGTGCGGCAGCTTCTTCTCCAAGGTTTGCGATCATGGAGGCCATTAAAGACTGGTTATAAATATTGCCCGAAGAACGGATGAGTATCTTCCCCAGCCATTGATCCTCGGTCAGCGCTTCATAAGTGGATAATTGATCTTTGGTGACGCGATTTTTTGCGTAAACGATGACCCGGCTGCGTTTGGTCAGGCCAAACCAATGCCCGTCTACATCACGTAGATGATTGGGCACATTACTTGTCAATACTTCTGAAGTAACCGATTGTAAAAGATTCTTTTCCTTAGCTCTTTGTAAGCGCCCTGCATCAACGGTAATCAATACATCTGCTGGAGATTGTGCCCCTTCATTTTCCATTTTCAGCATCAATTCATCAGCACTCGCATTGACTACATTGACTTTGATTCCCAATTCCTTTTCAAATTGAGCAAATAATTCTTTGTCAGGTGCATAGTGTCTATGCGTGTAAACGTTAACTTGTTGCTGTGTTTCTTGGTCCTCAGCCTTATTTGAATTGGTGGTACATGAATTAAAGAGAAGGACCAATAAATAAAGTATGGCAACTGAATATTTTTTCATATGAAGTTTTATTAAAAAATTTGGTTCAAGCCTAATGATTCATCAAAAGTAACTATTTAAAAAAAAGAAACTCAAAAATAAGTAACTGTAGGCTGTTAGTCTATACCGAACAATAGTTAAAATCATTCACTACAAATAATGAGATTAATTAATTTTTATTTTAAAATACTCTTTATTATTCGACTTTATTTATTCAATAGATCAGACCATCATTAATATTAAGCCATCAGTTGGGAAGAGAGGCAAATACCTCTTCCATAACTAAAGCCTGCTCTATTTCGTCAATGATTTGGGAAACCTCCTCTTGGGTAAATCCTAATTTACCCGGATGTTTAGTGTTGAATACCAAAGCTTTAAGACCTTCTGGGTGTGTGCATTCAAAATGATGTGGTTGGAGTGATCTCAAGGTTTCTGCGAAAAGCTTAAACTCTTTTTTAGTGAACTGTATAAATAAATTTTTGTAATTCAAGTTATAATGGTTATAACACTTACACTTATAAATCTGATTATTTGATGATTCGTGTAATACTAAAATATTATGTGACATAAATACTTATTTATCGTATTTTAAGTGAATCATAAACTTCTATCATGATCAAAGATTCATCAAGTATTCGAGATAATTCAACAAACTCAAAAGCATTAAGACAAAAATGTATCTCGGAGTGATGCGTGTCAATAATAACATTTGCCTGACCATTACCAAGCAAAATGTGCTCTTGATGGAAATTGATATTATTAACCTTTTTACAAAAAATGAAATATTCTTCTAAATAAAATCCAAAAACTAAATTTTTATAACATAAACCAATCCTTTTACACCCTTCACAAATAGAAATATTTGAGTGATCATTCTCAGTTAATGTCATAGCACGGCAACTATTCATTGTATCATTTTAAAAAACAAAATTTTTATCGCTAATAACAATAAAGCTGAAACTAAACTTATCAATACATTTTAGTACAAACTCTATGCTTTACCAAATGGATACTTCTAAATACCATCTATTGTTTTGAGGATAAGTATCATATCAATATTAAAGATTTATCTACCTCTCTGTTTTTAAAAATCCACCTTTAGTTAATTTCCAAACGCTTCAAAATCATGTATCAGTTACATTGACACAGGCCTTAAGATTGTTAAAACTTGAAATGAATTAGACTTCAAAGAAAGATAACGAACAGATGAGTATCAATTACTAAAATTAGGTAATTAACATTACGATCTATAGTGATTAATATAGCTACACCTAGCTACTCAAATATTATATTAAAAATAAAACTAATTAAAATTTCAAAATCAATTCCATATTCCTCAGAATTAGACGATTACCCCTTTTTCGGTTATCAATGAAAATTCTGCCATTATCTGTGTCACCCATCCCTCAATACGCTGCTCCGTCATTTCTCCTTGATTATCTTCGTCAATGGCCAAACCCATGAACCACCCTGGTGAAAATTCTGCTACTGAAGCCTCAAAATCATATCCTTCAGTTGGCCACGCACCAATCATCTTTCCTCCATTGTCAACTACCACTCTACCTAGAATACCTATACCATCAACAAAGAATTCACCATAACCAATTTGGTCGCCTACACCATATATAGCTACTTTTTTCTTTGAAAAGTTAATCTTTTTGAATGCTGCAAAAAAACCTTCCCAGTCACTTTGTAAATCACCATCAAACCAGGTCGATAATCCTAAGATTAAGAAATCGTAATCATCAAATTCTAGCGATCCAACCTCACTGATATCGTAGGTATTTACTTGTGCAACTTTGTCAATTCTTTTAAGTATCAGTTCAGTAACATACTCCGTAGTACCCGTATCTGATCCATAAAAAAGTCCTATTTTTTCAGATTCTATTGTCATAACCAATTATGCTTCATTAAATTTCAATCGCACATTCAAAAGTTCATTTAAATGTGGACAATGACTCGATCTAATAGTCTTAATTATGGCTTGAGAAATTTCTTTTTGATCATCTTTTAAAATACTCATCACATTCGGCGATAAAGTGTCCATATCACTCGAAATAAACCTTATTGCTGTTGATAAATTTACTTTTCCCATATTTACATAGTTTTATTTGAAATGTCTCCCTAGAAATTAAACTTTAATTTCTTTAACATTTCATACTACAAAATTTGAAATAAAGTGACCCGTAAACAATAACTAAAAGTGGCTAATATTGCTAATTACTTATAGTGAAAAGGAGGTGGAATTATAATCATCAAAACCCTTCTTCAATTGAATTTTTCAGATAATTACTCTTTTTCAATATCCATACTTCTCCTTCCACTTGCCTCTCAATTGCTTCCGTAATTCTTCTTCTCGAGGATTATTTCCTGGATCATAAAATTTCGTTCCGGCAATTGCGGCCGGTAAAAATTCTGATGAAATAAAATTTCCAGGATGATCATGTGCATATTGATATCCTTTGCCAAAGCCTTCCGTTTTCATCCATTGAGTAGGTGCATTTCGTAAACCCATGGGTACGGGTAAATTACCCGTCCTACCCACTTCTGCTTGTGCTTCATTGATCGCTTTATAACTGGCATTACTTTTAGGTGAACTTGCCAAATACGTGACGCATTGGGCCAAAATAATACGAGATTCTGGATAGCCGATGAAGCTCACTGCTTGAAAAGCGCTGGTAGCCATCACCAAAGCGGTCGGATTGGCATTGCCAATATCTTCAGCGGCTAAAATCACCAATCGTCTTGCAATGAATTTGACTTCCTCACCTCCTTCGATCATTCGGGCTAAATAATATACCGCTGCGTTGGGATCGCTCCCCCTGATAGATTTGATAAAGGCTGAAACGATGTCATAATGCATCTCCCCTTTTTTATCATACAATACCGTTTTTTGTTGTGCCACCTCTATGACCAAGGCATCTGTGACGACCGCCTTATTGGATTTTTGACTGGTCACGACTTGTTCTAGGAGGTTTAATAATTTGCGCGCATCGCCGCCTGAAAGATTGAGAATCGCCTCGGTTTGTTTGACCGTAATTTTATAATTTTTTAGGGTATTATCCTTCTCAATGGCCTGCATCATGATGGCATTGAGTTCTTCAGATGTCAAGGGATTGAGCCGGTAAACTTGAGCTCTAGACAAAAGCGCTGCATTGACTTCAAAACTGGGATTTTCGGTAGTGGCACCGATCAAAGTAATCTTTCCTTTTTCCACTGCACCCAACAAAGCATCTTGTTGAGATTTATTGAACCGATGGATTTCATCAATGAATAAAATATTTTTTTGACCCGGACTCACCTTGGCGATCACCTCTCTTACGTCCTTTACACCTGCACTGATCGCACTAAGTACATGAAAAGGCACTTCGCCCTCATTGGCGATGATATTGGCTAGCGTGGTCTTACCTGTGCCTGGAGGTCCCCAAAAAATAATAGAAGGTATTCTACCCGAAATAATCGCTTTACGAAGTATGCCTTGATCTCCCACCAAATGCCCTTGGCCAATGATATCAGACAAGCCTTTGGGTCGCATACGTTCGGCGAGTGGTGCGGTATCTTGAAACATGGCCTAAAATTACAGATTACATTTTGAGAATATCCTGTATTTCATTTTTTTGTAATATGATTTATTTTAAATTCAAATTAGATAAAATTACCTCGTTCGCTTGATTAGTTTAAAAGATAGATTAGTTTTGCAAACCAATTTTTAAGGCCAAAATGCACAGAGGAGTGGCAGAGTGGTCGAATGCACCGGTCTTGAAAACCGGCGTACCGAGAGGTACCGGGGGTTCGAATCCCTCCTCCTCTGCATAAAAGCCCTAGTACTATTAGTATTGGGGCTTTTTAGTTTACGACTACCCACATAGGTACAAACATTTTGATTTCGGATTGATATCTCAAAGATTTCTTAGCTTTTTATATGTATCAAATAGATTAAACTCTACTTATCAAAAAATGTTTGATGTGTGATAGGACGACAGCCTTAGATCCAAATATCTCAAAAATCATTCAGCAATTAAATACCTATCAAAGTTCATGAAATTTTCCTCAAGCTTAAAACCAGTAACAAGCGCTACAGGATTGAGGATTGCCTTTGGAGTTATTTTTGATTATTCAGAAAGCTATAATTGGTGAAATGCCTTAGGATTGTTCGAGATGAGGTTTACTCCATCTCATATACCCTGACATAATCAACTTGCATTGAATCACTAGAAAAGTCTGCCTCAATGGCTCCACCTAAATTTCCACCCATAGCTATATTAAGTAAAATATAATGTGGGTTGTCATAAGGTATTGAAGCCGTATTATTCATTGTTAAAAATACGTTATTATCAAGTAATACCTTAAGTTGACCTTCTGTCCATTCCAATGAATAGATATGAAATTCATCCATCGCATCTTCTATAATGGCTGTTTTACCATAACTTGCATATTCGCCTGTACTTGTATGCCCCCAATGGAAATGCCCAATGAGTTCAGTTTTGTCCCAGCCATTTTGTTCCATAATATCGATTTCACCACAACTGGGCCAACCCACATTCCCATAAGTACTCCCAAAATAGTTTCCAATTTCATTTATGTTAGTCCCCAAAGTCCAAATGGCCGGCCATGTCCCAGCAGATCCTGGTAATTTTGCTCTAACATCAATACGCCCGTATCTAAAAGAAAATGTAGAATTTAGTCTTGCAGAGGTGTAATTCTGTGTCGAGCCGTCAAACTCATAGCTTTCCTTAATCGCCTTTATTATCAAGACATTATCACTCACATAAGAGTTAGTGATCCTATCTGTATAATGCTGTTTTTCTCCATTGAACCAGCTGCCATTATTGGGGGGTATAATTTGATGATGCCATTTAGTAATGTCTAAGGCACCCTCATCTGAGAATTCATCTTGCCAAACTAAAAAATAATTTGAATCGTATTCATTTATAATACGACACCCATAAGCATCCACTATGGCCCCGGAAGGCGTTGTTTCGCAACTATCTGCCTCATTTATTATACCATCGTCATCCAGATCTGAAATCATAGGATCTATAGTCGGCTCATCTATACCCATTCCTGTGGGGTCGGTCTCATTACTGCCACAATTACTAAATAATATGAGTGTAACAATTAGACTGAAGATTTGTACATACTTTAGAAGATTCATATTTAATATTTATAATATTTTTCGTTCAGGTAAATGTCAATAGAACACTATCAGTAAATTGATTTTATTAAAAAAAGTAGAAAGATAAGATTCCAATCATAGACTCAGCCATTAAAACACCAATTTCGTGAAATATTTTTCTTTCTTTGACTGCGATGTTAAAAAAAAACGTGACATACCATTGAATTTCATAGCTTTTCCATTAAAAATAATCTACCTGTTTTAATGAATTTCTGATGTCTCCAGCGCCTCTTCAAGGCCATAAAGTCTGTAGGCCACCACATAGAATAGATATTGCGTACCTCATCAGGAATATCTACCCATTTGTCTGAAATCATTTCTTATTTAATTAATTCTGCCGGAAATAGCGGCGCTCATACAATTAATATGAAGACACCAATGATAACAGAATAAGTAATCATTCAGTGGTATGAAATTATACGCCAATTAAAATGCATTAATTTGTAAGTCCATCCAATCTAAGCGTTGTTCCAGATGCGTTTTTAAATCATCAATTACTGAAGGGTAGTCCACATCAACACCACACCAACGCTTGTAGTTGCGGTCAACAGTACCATTTTCTATCAAATAATCTGCGGTGTTTTGCGCTAAATTTAAAACTGAAAAATTGGATAACTCTAAAGATCTAAGTAGCTCCCAACGTATTTTCAACTGGTGCTGAAAAATGGGGTCCTGCAATAATCTCGGCCACCAAAAAGGTACCATCCAAGGATCTGTTTCAACATATTTGTTATAGTTGACCATCCAATCTATTGTCGGAACTCTTCCCTATCGATTATAACCTATATTTAAATCCCAAATTGGGCCCATCTTTAGTTTTTCATTTCGATCTTTATGAAGATAAGTACTCAATCGATAGCCATCAACATTGGAAGTGATTTCATTGATGATAAAAAAATCAATGAAACTATTCAAATCAATATAGTCGATGTACAAACGATCATCAGATGAAAAATCGTCATTCAATAACGCTGTTTCAAACTCTTCAATATATTTCTGAATGTATTCTTTTTACTGAGATGTAATTTGATCCGCTTTGGGATATTCATATAAAAAGTAGGTCTCTAGATATTGATTGGAATGATAAGGAGGATCAAAGGCTGGGTCTGAAAGCAAATCCCCGTTAATATCATATTTAGAACGAAAACTAATTTCTTCGGAGTACCGCGCATCATCATCCCAATTTTCTTCATAATAGCTCAGTGATTGATCTGTAGCCACATCTCCCCCCGTTGTTTTGTCAATTTTTAAAATATATCCTCCTGAGACCTCAGGAAGGGTGTTATCTTCTGCAGATAACTTGGCAATATCAATCCGGTTTTTGTCCCGTTTTAACTTTTCCATTAATAGGTAAACCCCCAAATAATCATCATTCACTTCTAACTCAACATACTTGGTTCTGCTTGCATAACGACCCATAGAACGATAAAGAGTATAACCGATATAGTGATGCATAAGAGATGGATCAAAAATAATATTTTCTGAAGCATTGAAAACATGACCGGTTAAGATCCAATCCTCTTCTTCCGGAAATCCCAAAATAGATGCATCTAGCCCTGCATTTTGTTCATCCCAAATTTCAAACCCGAAAGACTTTTTATCTGATAAACGAAAAGACGTTGATCCCCTGTATTCAATTCCTATTTGAGTTGAAAATACATTTTCATTGTTATTAAAAAGGATCAGATTTCCAGATACTTTAGGCTCATTTTTAATCGAGCTAAGGGTAGTAATCCTTAGATAAGGCAATTCACCCGAATCATTAATTGGAGGCATAGTTTCAACTAATGATTCAACATCTTTATCACGACATGAAATCAACCCTATTAAAGAAAAAAAGTATACTATTAAGCCAAACTTTTTTATACTGTTGAATAATTTTGTTTTTATTTCTTGCAATTAAAACAACTATTTTTTTTGACCTCTATGAAGCAGATATAAAAATTAAACCCCTATCTTGACTTTGACTATAAGCAATTCACATTTAATCAAATGTTAAATAATATCATAGCATAAAATACAGCGGACGGTTCCCGCTCTTTATTCTCTATTGATCATAATGATCATACAAATACCAAGGTAGGGCTAGGGAAAACCCAACTAAAAAGAGACAAACAAAGTATTTTATAAATTGAGCAAGCTTTATTTGCTTTTGTAACCTTTGATAAATCAAAAAAATCAAAAAAGACAAAGCAGCTACGCTTAAATCCATAGCCAACATAGAAGCTGGATACGAACCGAAGGCTTCTGTCCAAAATTGTGCCATTGATCCATTTCCTTGGATAAACAATAGTAATTGATAATAAGGCAGTGCTGTACCCAGTAGGCACAGCATTAAAAACACTTTTTTCATAACTCTCTTGTTATCTATTATTGATGTAAAATGGAAAAATATTCAGGACTATGAAAATCGCTTTTACTTCTCGGTCTATATTTCGATATGAAGCGTAATGTTCGCTCCTTAATTTAAAAAAAGTGATGCGACTCCTAAACAAAAAAGATCCCCGTTAATCCTTTTTTCTGAACGTTTAAAAATCACTCAACCCAACAAAACAAAAGATGTAGAGATTGAGCAACATATAAAAAAATGAGGGGAGGGTAAGCGCCAAACTGTCTTTCATTTTGAGCCTTACTCCAAATCCCAAAACCATCAAAAGGAATAATCCCAAAGAAGCCAAAGTCAACAAAGTGGGTACCCATAAACCGATGATAAGTCCTATGCCACCCCCTATTTCCAAGCATCCCGTAAGACCACCAAATTTCTCCAAACCAAACCTCTTAAATTCGGCTTTCATCGCTTTTGAAAAAAAATAAGCCCCCCCATAGATGAGGAAGGATATCGCAGAAAATCCAATAAGTAAATTATGAAAAATAACCAAAGTTAAATGACCTCAGCAGCGATACCTGCGATAAGCAGAGAACAGATCAAGAGTACAAATGAGGGTACATGTTTGATCCATGGATTCTTTACCTTAAAATGTGCTAACTGGGCAAAGACCATGAGGATAGCCATTGATATAGATGACATGAGTACCAAAGGTGGAAACCAAATACCTGCAACCAATAAAGTTGATAATGCAATTTTAGCAGCACCTACAATATTTCGTGTTAAGTCTGATAATTCGTACTGCTTGAATTCCAAAACAATATTATCGAATCGGAATACCCAAACATAAACGATGGATAAAGCCAAAGTTACTTGCAGTAAATAAGATAATTCAATCATATCTTAGTAACCTTTATATTGTTAAAATAGTTCAATTTAAATTTCCAGTCTAAGTAATGTTTGGTTTTTAAAAAAGTGAAAATTTCACCCGTATTAATTTATGTGAGCCCCTCTATAGCTCGTTTAAATATCTATTTGAGGATACTTATCAAACCCATTGCACCTACTCGCTAATACATTTATTTCATTAGAAAAAGTTCTTTTAATCACATTTATCTCAGGTCTTTCGGTGTTTAAATTTATTACCTTGAACCATAAAATAAGGTAAGGGAATGAGTAGTGCAATCACATAAATGATAAGAGCTGTTGAGGTAACAAAAGTAAAATAAGAAATGATAAAAATGAACGATGTTGCCCAACTGTATTGAGTTAGAAATTTTTTTTGGAAGACGAGATAGCCTTTGAGGTCATAATTGTCCCTGTCCTCCTCTGAAAGCGTATTGTACCCTGCGAGGTAATATTTTGCATTGGACTCATTAATGAGATAGGGAATTCCCAAAAAGGTCAGCTGCGTCAGTGCTATTGCACTGAATAATACGATGTCGGCCGTCTCCATGATACAATCCTAATGAAAAATCTTCATCTTTATCAGTTTCGCGATTGTTTAGTCACCCTTTGTTCATTTCTTTCCTATTCTCTAGCCTTATAAATCAGAATCTTAGAGAAGAAGTGATTCATTATCAACGATAATTATTTTGTACACAGCTTTTTTCAATCTCCCAAAAAAAATTAACTTTGAGGTTCAACAAACAATTAAAATTATGAAAAAACATTACCAACTAACGATGATACTCTTATTACTTTTTGGGCTCAACCTCAGTGCACAAAAAAAAGATAAAAATGGTACCATTTACAAAACACATCCAGGCATTGATTTGGTGCATCAATATCAACAAGCTTTTGTAAGCGGTGATGAAGCAACTTTGACAAAGATATTAGCGGATGACGCAAAGAGTATCAATGCGCTAAGTTCTAACAAAGACGATAAGGGATCAGATAAATCTAAAATCATTGGGAATGCCAAAACATGGTCAGAGAATATAGACTATTTGCGCATTACCGATGACAAACCAGCTTATCCCGATGCCATAGAATACAAAGAAGGAGGTCAATTATGGGTACAGACTTGGGAAAAAATATATGGTGTTCAAAAAAAGACAGGAGTCAAATTAGACATGCCGGTGCACCGATTATATAAGCTAAATAATGAAGGAACTCAGATTGAAAGTATCTTCGATTACGCTGACTGGCGCGTTTATGAAGAGATCTGGAATAGTTTTTCGGATAGAGAAAACGGCACCATTTATATCAACCACGAAAATATAAATTCGGTTAGAAAATCTGTACATGCATTTGAAAATGGTGAATTAGAAAAATCTTATGCTTATTTCAGTGATGACGCAACCGTCAGCGACATTAATTTGCCTTATGGCACCAAATTATCGTGGGATGAAGCCAAGGCAAATGATCAAGCTTTTTTAAAGACTTGGGAAATTGAATCAATAGATAGGGTAGGCTATCCTGATTATTTAGAATATGACCTTAGAGATCTTTCTTATGTGCTGTCTTGGTGGAAGTTCAGATTAATTAGGAAAAGTGATGGTAAAAAACTTACCCTCCCTGTTCACTTTATAGATGATTTCAATAAGGAAGGAAAAATCATGGGTCGATCTTTGTACTACAGTGCCAAGCTCATGGAAGATTTGAAATAAGAGAAAACTAAAAAAAAGGGCCTCCAATCAGTAAAGAATAGGCCCTTTTTTATCTACCAAGCCATTATGGTGCTTTTTCAAGGACAATATCCTAAATACACTTATATCTTTGTGTTATTCGATGAATTCCATCATTCAATTATGATTTTTTCATAGAAAAACATAATAATAAGAATAGTTTTTTTTTATAAAATTTTCATTAACCTACAATTTCATTATCTTCTATTTTTAACCTACTCAAATGAATTAATGAAACTAATGACAAGACTTACTTTTGCAGTTTTTATATTAACTTTTTTAAGCTGCACAAAATCTGAAAACAAAAGTCCTGCGCTTAAAATTGCCATTGCGGGTCTGGCCATTGAATCCAGTACCTTTTCACCTGCTTTAACACATGAGGAAGCTTTTCATGCCAAGACAGGCGAAGCTGTTTTTGATTATTACCCTTTTTTAGCACAAAATACCACTATGCGACAGCGGGCTACCTGGATACCCATCCTCAAAGGTCATGCGCTGCCCGGAGGTCGAGTTACCCGTGAAGCTTATGAGCATCTGGTCACTAAAACATTAGATTCTCTTGATAAATATAAACCTTATGATGGGTTATTTTTTGATATTCACGGGGCGATGAGTGTCGTAGGCCTAGACGATCCTGAAGGGGACTTCATCGAAAGAATTAGAAAGGTAATTGGTACTCAAACACTCATTTCAACTTCCATGGATTTACATGGAAATGTTTCTCAAAAATTGGCCCAGCACACAGATCTGATCACTTGTTACCGCATGGCTCCGCATGAAGATGCGCTCGAATCCAAAGAACGCGCCTTAGAAAACCTTTTGGTGCGACTGGAAAATGAAAAAGGAAAACCCGCATTTAAAGCATGGATCCCCATTCCTATATTATTACCTGGTGAAAAAACAAGTACCCGCATTGAACCTGGGAAGAGTCTCTATGCAAAAGTAGCTCCTGCCGCTGCTCAAGAGGGCATCATCGATGCTGCCATTTGGATTGGTTATGCTTGGGCTGATGAGCCCAGGAATCATGCCGTAGTCATGGTTACCGGTGATGACCAACTCGCCGTCAAGAAAACAGCTGAACTTTTGGCGTCCAGCTTTTGGGAAAAGAGAAACGAATTCGAATTTGTGGCCCCCACAACTACTTTCGAAAAGAGTTTATCTTATGCTTTAGCCAGTAAAAAAAATCCTTATATCATTAGCGACATGGGTGACAATCCTACAGCAGGAGGCGCTGGAGACGTCACTTGGACCTTGAGGGAAATACTGGCGCACCCCGACCTAAAGTCAGCCGCCGGACCCGAACTTATATACGCTTCGATACCCGGACCTGAACTCATAGAACAAGCCATTGCTGTAGGTATTGGTGGGGAGGTAGCGGCCAATGTAGGTGGAGAAATAGATCATCGCTATGCGCCTCCTATCAAACTCGAAGGAACTGTAGAAGCCCTCATCCACGGCGATGTATATGCTGAGACAGAAGCAGTGGTCAAGGTGGGCAGTGTTCAAGTCATTGTTACCAAAAAAAGAAAACCGTATCATCATGAAAAAGATTTTACCCGATTAGGGTTGGATCCAAGAAATGCAGCTATTCTGGTCGTGAAAATTGGCTATTTAGTTCCTGAACTTTATGATATGCGGGGAGATTGGATCATGGCCCTTACCCCCGGCGGAGTGGACCAAGATCTGGAAAAACTAGACTATAAAAGGATTCAACGACCCATGTTTCCCTTAGATAAAGAGATGGAAAACCCAGACCTAAGTGTCCGTTGGATTCCAAGTATTGAAAGCCTTTGATATTAATTCAGCTTGAATAGGCCTCTCTCATCGATGTGAAAATTAAACCCTTCAATCTAAGTAAAATCATAATATTTATTCAACGTTCACTCCATGAGTACCTCCATTAAAGTTCCCCATTATTTTGATGAGTTTTATAAATTTTTTGAGATCTAAAACAAACATGAATAGGAAACCCATATGAAGCACAGATTAAGTATTGATGAAATTAGACGAGGACTTCCTTTGATTGACCCATCCTTCTTAAACACACCTCAATTTATTTCCAAAGGCTTAAGTGACCTCTTTGATTGCCAACTTACGGTCAAAATTGAAACCCTTAATCCCATCAAATCCTTCAAAGGACGGGGTGCTGAAATGCTCATATCCCAAGCAGCACCTGATGAACCCATCGTCTGTGCCAGTGCGGGAAATTTTGGCCAAGCCATGGCTTATGCCTGCCAGAAGAAGAAGATTCCTTTAACGGTTTTTGCGAGTAAAAATGCCAATACCTATAAAATTGAAATGATGCGATCCTTTGGGGCCTCGGTACTATTGATGGGTGAAGACTTTGATGAAGCCAAAATAATTGCGAAAGCGCATGCCAAAAAACTACAACTGCGATTCGTTGAAGACAGTCAAGATATAGAAACCCTTGCGGGAGCAGGTACCATAGGATTGGAATTATTGAACCTCCCTTATACATTAGATACACTGCTGATTTCTTTGGGAAATGGGGCATTATTGGGCGGCATTGGACGGGCTTTTAAAGAATTAAGTCCTCAAACAGAATTAATAGCCGTTCAATCGGAGGGCGCTCCTGCCATGATTGAATCCATTCGTAGCCAAAAGCTGATCAGTCATCCTTCTGTGAACACCATTTCTGATGGTATAGCGATTAGACTCCCTGTAAAACAATCTTTACTCGATTTAGAGCATTTGATAGATGATACCCTTTTGGTTTCAGATCGTACTACTTTAAAAGCTATGAAACTCCTACATCAGCATTTGGGTATCGTAAGCGAACCTTCTGCTGCGGTTGGTATCGCAGCAATACTAGATAACAAAGATCGGTGGCGCAGTAAAAAAGTGGGAGCTGTTATTTGTGGAAGTAATTTAACTCCCGACCAATTAAAAAATTGGATAATGAATCCCTGATTAAAGAAATATATAAACTTCAACAAACTGAAATATAATTTTTTACTGAGGTAAAATCAATGGCTTTTTTGAAGTTTTAATTACGCTTAGATACTCCGTATTGAGGGAACTTATTTTTTATTTTCTGAGTTTTTTATTTTAAGAATTAATAGGTGTTTACCTAAGTGTGTTGAAAATTTAAATTCTCTTAATCGTATCAAAAGTTTAAAACTGACCACACTGCCTAGCCAACATAAAAATCAATATTACCCAATGAATATGATCGCACACATTACTCACGAACTTTCTGATCTTAGAAAAAATTTACGTGACCACAAAATATATGGAACCCTACAAAATACTAGGGATATAAAAACTTTCATGGAACATCACATCTTTGCGGTTTGGGACTTCATGTCATTACTCAAATCTTTACAGCAAGGTCTTACGCACGTGCATACGCCTTGGACGCCCGCCAAAAACCCAACTTTAGCTAGATTTATCAATGAAATTGTATTAGGTGAAGAAAGCGATTTGAATGAGTTAAATCAACCCAAAAGCCATTTTGAAATGTATTTAGAGGCCATGGCACAAATGGGAGCTAGTACTTCAAAAATTGACGCTTTTATAAAAGAAATTAAAAAGGGTACAGAGGTAGAAAAAGCTTTAGACGATCTCCAGCTCGAAAAAAGAGTAGCTGACTTTACAAAATATACGTTCCAAATCATTTCAACCCAAAAAGTACACTTGATCGCAGCTGCTTTCACCTTTGGTCGAGAAGACATTATTCCAGATATGTTTAATGAGATCTTAAGCGAAGGGGACATCAATAATGAAAAGTATAACAAAATTATGTACTATTTTAATCGACATATTGAGCTTGACGGCGACGAACACGGCCCTTTATCCTTACAAATGGTTTCTGAACTTTGTGGGGATGATGCTCAAAAATGGAAAGAAGTCCTGGATGTAGCGAAAGAAGCCTTAAGGCATCGAATCCATCTTTGGGACGCCATATCCGATAAAATAATAGAACAAAAAGTTTCAGTCAATAGCTACTAAATAATTTTGAAGAGTGGTGGAAAATTCGTTGGAACGCTTCTTTTTTCCCTTTCATCTTGAGCCTGGTTGATATCTGATCTTCGCTTGAGCCTCTACATCTTCCCGATAAAAAGACACCTCTTTGAATGAATGATCTGCATACAATGATATTTGGTCATCAAAGTGGGGTGAATTAGGATCTCCACTTTGCCCACCCGCTAAAATTGATTTGGCTTTTAACCGATCCCCAAAGGAAACTACGGCCACAAAACTGTTTCCCCGAGTCCCATACATCTTTTTGGTGTTGTTATCATAGCGTGCGCCATAAGCAGCTAAAGCTCCCCAATTTCCCGAAGCCAATCCTATGGGTAAACTAGGCTTTTCATCACTGAAACTTTGCTTGATGGCGCCATCCAAACGTTGGTATCTATTGATCTCACCCCAAGCTTGATTCCAAGAACCGAAATCTTCATTGAGATGGGCTATCGCCTTCTTGAAAATGCCCAGCCGCTCACCTATTGGAGATGCTTCACTCCAATACTGTACCAATTCTATGAATTTTAATCCACTCAGTCGGACCCCTTCCTTTACATAATGAGTCCCATAATAATGGGCCAGCGTCATGGCAATGGATTCCTTTGAAACAGCAAAATCCCAATGACGCAATACCTCAATCGGAGCCGAAAGTAGTGCTTCTTTTTCAGACTGATCATAGGCTTTGATCAATCCTGGAATCAATATTTCGAAAGCCGGCAAATAGGGATCATAAGCCAATGTGATGAGCTTGTCTAAATCCATGTCCACACTTTCTTTAAGTAATCTAATGGCATGAAGGCCTCTAAAATTTTCTTCATCTTTTGACATGTAATAAGGGTAATCCTCCTTTTTTGGACTGAATTGATCCGCAGAAGTAAAAGGAGTTGAATTGCAATTTTGAATCCACCCATTGGGAGGATTGATGACCTTTATGGCCTCAGCAACAGCATGCAATCCTTTCCAGTCCGTGGCAGGATTACTTCCATCTACGGGTTTACTGTAATCAAATTTTATATCCCTTTTGGGAATGAAATTGCCATGATAATAGGCAATATTTCCTTGTACATCCGCGTAAACAGTATTATTGGAAGAGTTCGTACGCATATCCATCATTTGATTGAATTCCTCCAAACCATGCACTTTGGTTCGAATATAAGACTGTGTTAATGCCTCAATGGGTTTCCACATTAATGCAGTTGCCGTCCATTTATCAGCCGTCATATGGGTGATCGGGCCGTGATGTGTACGATAAGCCGTGACGCTCTTCTCCATGATTTTATCCCCTTGCTTGTATTTCAGCTTGACCTCATAGGAAGAAATCGGTCTCAATTCTTCACCATATTTATAATAATAACCTCCTTCTTTTTCATGTACCTCTTCCACAAATTCATCAATAACATCTGTATAGGTACTGGTGTGCATCCAGCCCGCTTTTTCATTAAAGCCTTGATAAACAAAAAACTGGCCCCAAGTCACAGCTCCATAGGCGTTTAAGCCCTCTTCACTCACGACATGAACTTCTCCCCGAAAGAAAAAAGAGGTATGAGGATTGATCAGCAGCAAGGTATTTCCCGATGTCGTTCGTTCCCCACCAATGGCCATACCATTAGACCCTTGCGGTTCCATCAAATATTCATGGTTCAGTGTTTGGCGATCATTGGTGATGAGCGAAAGTGGCTGCGCTCCCTCATAAAAAGCTTTTATTTGAGGTATTGGCACCCGCTCGATATCTCCTCCAATGGATCCTTCGCTAAAATAAAATGGCATCCAAGGTTCAAAATGGTTCAATAACTCTGGTTTTACTTCTGGATGGGTATATAAATAATAATTAATGCCTGCTGCAAAAGCATCGCAAAGTTCCTGCAGCCACTTGGGACTGGCTTCATAAGCGTCGATTGCCTCGTTTTTGGTCATAAACAGATGGGCTCTCAAATCACTATAAAGCGCCTCCTCTCCGGTTACCTCCGCCAATCGCCCAATCGCCCAAATATAATTTCGCTCCACCCTGTGAAAATCATCTTCACATTGAGCATATAAGAGCCCAAAAACCGCATCAGCATCTGTTTTTCCATAAATATGTGGGACTCCAAAATCATCTCTGATGATCTCAACTTGCACAGCCTGTGTCTCCCACTGATCAATTTCTGTCGTCTTTGAGATTTCCCCAGCACACCCCAGTAATCCTACTGAAATGAGTAAATAAAAATAGCTGTCTGTTTTCATGATTTTTTTCAACCTCATAAATGAAGTTATTCATAAAAAAATTGATAAAAAAACAGGTTGTGACGATCGGCCTGTAAACAGACACGAATATTGGCTTCAACTAATCATCTCATTAAATTTGACCCTAATCACTAAAAAGCAATCTAAATACCGCGCCATTAATCTCACGTCCAAAATACTATCTATATTTTCATTATTCTTGTAACCTTATGAAAAACATATTCACCACACATTTCCCAAATTCTATGAAAGGTTTGGTCCTAAAAAAATTTGATGAAGGCCTCGCCATTGAAGAATTAGAAGTCCCCAAGCCTGCCAAAGGAGAGGTATTGGTGAAAATTGATAGTGCCCCTATCAACCCTTCAGATTGGGCCTTTTTGAGAGGCTTGTATGCTTCTCCAAAAAAATTGCCCGTAGTGGCTGGTTTTGAAGGTAGCGGCATCGTAATGGCTACTGGAAATGATTTTTTTTCTAGGAGATTATTAGGTAAAAAAGTAGCCTGTTTTGCCCCTCCTACTGGAAATGGTACGTGGGCAGAATACACGCTAACCCAAGCCGCCACCGCCATTCCCTTGAAAAAGGATTTAAGTTTAGAACAAGGATCGATGTTATTGGTCAATCCTTTATCCGTGATCGCTATGATCAGTATTGCCAAAAAAAAACGGAGCCATGCCATCGCCAATACGGCAGCGGCCAGCGCTCTAGGCCAACTATTGGATAAAATGTGCAGACAAAATGGCCTTCAATGTATCAATATTGTGCGGCGACCCGAACAAGTTGAGTTGCTTAAGAAAAATGGTACTCAATTTATACTTGATAGTTCGTCTCCTAATTTTAATACCGAAATGCGTAACTTATTTAAACAACTAAATGTGAAAATCGCTTTTGATGCCCTTTCAGGAGCCATAGTCTCCCAACTATTGGCCGCCTTGCCCAAGGGTGGAGAAGTGATGGTCTATGGCGCTTTGTCTGAGCAAGAAATGATGGTTCCCCATGGAAGATTTATTTTTGAAGGTAAAAAAATAAGTGGTTTTTGGCTTTCTCAATGGATCAATCAGCAATCAATGTTCACCCTACTGCAAGCTTTTAATAAGATACAAAAAATTTTAGGTACTCAGCATGAAATTCAAATAAGAGACCGGATGTCATTGACACAAGTCATTGAAGGCCTAAATACCTTTCCCGAAAATATGTCTGCAGGAAAAATTCTAGTCAAACCATGGCCTCTATAATATTAATGATCTACTAAAATCACTTTGGGAATAAAGCTAATAAATCAATAAAAGTACCTTTGTCTCTTCCACAAATGAACCCTCAATGACCTTCTAAATATGAAAGAAATAAGCTTGAATAGCTCTCAAACTAAACTCAAACACATACTTATCAAAAATGGTTGGATGCTTGAGGAAGACCAAATTATACATGTAGAAACACCGGGAGCAGGCAACATGAATGTGGTACTGCGCATCACCACTCGAAAGGGTAGTATCATACTCAAACAGTCAAGGGCTTACGTCAACAAATATCCCCAAATACCGGCCCCCATTGATCGCATTGAGGTTGAAAACCAATTTTATGAATTAGTTCATACCTCTTCATGCAGTCCTTACCTTCCCAAACTCCTCGGGTTTGACCGCGTTAATAAGCTCTTATTCATAGAGGATTTAGGCAGGTTTTCTGATTATCAAGTCCTCTATCAAAATAAGGTTGATTTATCTCAAAAAGATTATGTCGAGATCCTTTCTTTTTTGCATCAACTACATCATGCGTCATTCAATGCGTCACAGCGCGCAAAATTTCCAAAAAATTTAGCCCTCCGACAGCTTAATCATGAGCATTTATTCGTTTATCCCTACTCTGAAGAAAATGACTTTGACCTCAATGAAATAAAACCAGGCCTTCAACAACTGGCCCATAAAATGAGACAGGACATCGCATTAAAAAAGGCAGCTATCCAATTGGGAAAACGATATCTCTCTGAGGGTACTTCACTGCTCCATGGCGATTACTATCCAGGAAGTTGGTTAAAAACGGATTTCGGTTTTCGTGTCATTGATCCTGAATTTTGTTTTTTTGGGCCCAAAGAGTATGATCTCGGAGTACTTAGGGCACATCTCAGGATGGCAGAACAACCGATCTCCTATTTAAATGACTTTTGGAAGCATTATCCAGCATCAGGAATAGACTTTTCTTTAGTGCGTCAGTTTGAAGGTATGGAACTCATCCGCAGAATCATTGGATTGGCTCAATTGCCCCTGCACCTAAATCTTGAACAAAGAGAAAAATTACTGGAAGAAGGAATACATTTATTGATGGATGGATGATACTGATTTTCTAAACGCCCACGTAGCCACTAGACCTAAAAGAGAAAAAACTGCCAAAAGAGAAAAAACTGACCTATAGCCAGCCCCTCCAGGAGCACTGTCCAATAAATATCCAATGATCGGTCCAGAGAAAATATCAGGCGTATAGGCAATAAAACTGATGACTCCGACTGCAGTCCCCGTTAAAGTGACGGGTATAAGTCCCTCTTTCAAAATAGAAAAATAAAGGGCGCGCAAAGCATATATTCCGACAGCAGATAAAGTGATTCCTATAAAAAATAAACTATTCAGTCCGGGATTGATGATGCCTGAGGCAAAGAATATACTCCCCAAAAACATCATTATAAAGGCCAATAAAATGAGGAAAGATCCCTGGGTACGATTCGCCAATAACCCAATAATTACACCAACTAGCGGTCTCAAATACAGTATTATGGTTCCTATCCCAGCGGCTGAAATTTCATCATAAAGCATGACTTCCTTGGCATATAAAGAAAATATATCAGTCACTTTATAGCCCATATATGCACAAAATACAATCATGGTGAGATACCAAACTGAGGGCATATTCATGACCTTCATGAAATCACTCCAAACAAAAACCTGTGACACATCCGTTGAAGTATCAGGCTCCCCGTTTTTATCCAAAAAGAAAAAAACCAGTATACCAATGGCTGCAACAAACACAGAAGTGAAGATCAGTACACCCTTAAAAGCATCTCGTCGCTCAGACAAGGTTAAATCTGTAGCATCTCCTATGTAATGAGCAAAAATTAATATCCCGACAGAACTCAATACCGCAGCTACCAGTCCCCTACCCCCATCTAAAAAACCAAAGGCTATGCCTTGGTTTTTGGCTCCGCCCCAAATCCTGGTCTGTTTGATCATCGCCCCCCAAAATAGAAAGATAGAAGTAAATCCCCAATAACCATACAGCCATTTGAGATCTGTATAAGCGGGATAGTTGGTCATCCAAACGCCTCCTAATGCCGTAAACACCAAAGCCAAGGCCATCAATATCCGCGGTGAAAACTTATCCGCTAACGTCCCACCGAAAAAATAAGAGAATAATCCTACCAAACCATAAATAGAAAAGCAAATACCCAGTTCATAATTGGTCAACTCAAATACATCTAGAAAAGTGGGCCTGAATACACGCTGGATTACAAAAGGTAAAAAAAATACGGATTCACCAGCTAAGATGATTAATATTAGGGGAAATAGTGTTTTCTTTTGTATCTGTATATTTATCATCGCCACAATGCTAGTTCATTCTAATCCCTTAGAAAAATAGGTACTCAAATCTCCATTTTTTCCTCCAATTAGGTCTCCAAACATCCTATATTAAAAAATCTACATGAACACTTTCCTAATATTGATCTATTAAAATAAGTCATTCATGGTTTTATCTCATGCCCATTGCATTCAAAAGATAAAATATAGCTCCTTAAATATTATTAGCCTGAATTCGTTACCGGATAAATCGTCTTAAGTCCTTAACTTTAACACGTCAGCGCTATCAAAAAATTCAAGAATGAAACATATTGTAATTATCGGAAATGGGATCTCTGGAGTGACTGCTGCCCGGCACATCAGAAAAAACTCAAAAAACCAGATTACTCTTGTTTCTGGAGAAGCACCCTATTTTTTTTCGAGAACTGCTTTGATGTACGTCTATATGGGACATATGGAATTTAAACATACACAGCCCTATGAAAATTGGTTTTGGGCAAAAAATAAAATTGATTTAGAACAAGGTTTTGTCAACCGAATTGACACCGACAACAACTGTATATTTTTTGAAGACAATACCTCAATTTCTTATGACCAATTAGTGATTGCCAGTGGTTCAAAAACCAATAAATTTGGCTGGCCAGGTCAAGATTCCAAAGGCGTTATGGGCCTGTATCACAAACAAGATTTGGAACAGTTAGAGCAATTTGCACCCAATAATCAAGTGTGTAAACGCGCGGTAATTGTAGGTGGTGGATTGATTGGTATTGAATTAGCTGAAATGCTGCGCAGCCGAAATATTCCCGTCACCTTTTTAGTTCGAGAAAAAAGTTTTTGGAATGACGTTTTACCGGATCAAGAATCTGAGATGATCAACAGACATATTAGAGAACATCATGTCGACTTGCGTTTGAGTACCCAATTAAGAGAAATAAAAGCCAATGCCTCGGGTCAAGTAACCTCCGTAATCATTGAAGAAACAGGGGAAGAAATATTTTGTGATGTCGTGGGCTTAACGGCAGGGGTTTCACCAAACATTGATTTTGTTAAGGATAGCAACATAGTGACAGGTAAGGGCATAAAAGTAAATCGGTTTTTAGAAACCAATATCTCTAATATTTATGCTATTGGGGATTGTGCAGAACAACAGGAGCCCATGGGAGAACGAAAGGCCATTGAAGCTGTTTGGTATACAGGAAGAATGATGGGTGAAACCTTGGCTCAAACCATTTGTAACCATAGAACCGCCTATCATCCTGGGCATTGGTTTAATTCTGCAAAATTTTTCGATATCGAATATCAAACCTATGGTTGGGTGTGGGCGAAGCCCAAAGAAAACGAAGTCCGCTTTTACTGGGGGCACAAAAATGGAAAAATGTGTATTCATCTTAATTATGATAAAAATACCCACCAGTTTATTGGCATCAACAACTTTGGTATGCGCATGCGGCATGCGTTTTTTGACAAGGTTCTTACGAAAAAGAAATCGGTAAGCTATGTTTTGGCGCATCTCTCCGATGCCAATTTTGATCCTGAATTTTATAAAAAATACGCATCCGAAATTGTATCCAAATTCAACCAAGAAAATAATACGTCGATTGAATTAAAAAAGAAAAGCTGGAAACGGATTTTTAGTGAGGCATAAAAAATGAAGCGCATACAAAATATAGGATTGGTTATTTTTCTCATAGGGTTGTCCCTTTTTACGGGAACTATTTTTACGGGTTCTTTTCATTTATCGCCATCGGCATTAGACGCCTTTATAATGGAAAAAGGTTATCAAAACGAGATAATCAAAACGGAACTTACCAAAGCCTTTGTTACAGATGATCCCCTAACTATTTTCGAATTCTCCGATCGAGTGCGTCATGCTTATGAAGTAGCCAATAACCATTATGACTTACTCATTGCCCAATACGACGCTGAGAAAAACTGGGATAAAAAAGGCGAACAATATCAATATAAAATTTATGGAAAGCCACACACATTGAGTTTTGATCTTGCTAAAATAGCAGGCAAAGGCTATGTAAAAGCGCATGCAGGTTTGATGTGGATGCTTACTTTTGGTCTCGGGATTTTAGGCTCTTTGTTGTTTATTTTACCCAATTTTATTTTACTAGGAAAAGCAGGTATCAAAAATGATGGCATTTATTTAAAAGCCAGCACCAATAGAGGTTGGATCGCGTGGCTCGTCTTAATCTATTTGGTTTCTTTTTACCTACTTCTGTATTTTATGCCTGATTATGTGGTTAACTGGACCTTTATTGTGGACCCCATTAGCCTCTTTTTAAATGGGGGTCCTGCCAGTCAGTGGTTTGTATATGGCTTTCTATATTGTACGATTATGGTGGTTATGGCTTTACGCATGTACATCAAATACAGAGGTAATAAATACCAAGTAATGCGTACCACTTCGGTGCTATTTTTTCAGATCGTGTTTGCTTTTTTAATTCCAGAGATCATGACCAGCTTAAACATGCCCGGTTATGATTTTAAAAATGCCTTCCCCTTAGACTACGATTTTTTCTTTGACTGGAATTTAGACGATTTACGAAATAGTGGCAGTATCGGACTGTTTATTTTGATTTGGGGGATTGTACTCACACTGGTTATTGTCCCCGTTATGGTGTACTTTTTTGGGAAAAGATGGTATTGTAGTTGGGTATGTGGTTGCGGGGGTTTGGCAGAAACCTTAGGAGATCCGTACAGGCAACATTCTGATAAAAGTTTGCACGCGTGGAAGCTTGAACGTTGGTTGATTCACGCGGTATTGGTCTTCTCTTTGGTGATGACCCTCGTTACCTTATATTGTTATTTTACAGGCTCGCCCTCTTTTCTGGGAATTCACTCTCAATGGATTAAAGACAGCTATAGTTTCTTGATTGGGGCATGGTTTGCAGGTGTTATTGGTACCGGGTTTTATCCTATTTTCGGGAACCGGGTTTGGTGTCGATTCGGATGTCCATTGGCCGCATATATGGGCATTGTTCAGCGTTTTAAATCACGTTTTAGAATTACAACTAATGGTGGTCAATGTATTTCTTGTGGAAACTGTTCTACTTATTGTGAACAAGGCATTGATGTAAGAGCTTATGCACAAAAAGGAGAAAATATTGTAAGATCAAGCTGTGTCGGTTGTGGCATTTGCTCGGCCGTTTGTCCCCGAGGTGTGCTAAAACTAGAAAATGGTCCAGAAAAAGGAAGAATCAATCCTACAGATATCTTGCTTGGAAATAATATTGATTTGATCCAATTGGTAAACAAAAGGGAGAAATGAGAAAGGCTAAAAAAGAAGTCTATTTACAAATACCATTGAAATTAAATTTGGTTATTTTTAAGTTTAAATGAAGTTCAATAAATCCTTAAAGCATCTATTGAATTCATCAAATTCCTTATTTTAACACAATAAATCATTAAGTCTAATGAAAAGAAGAAAATTTATTGCCGCCTCGGTATTGAGTTCAACCTTTGGGGTAGCGGCCGCGCAAAATATGGTCAAAACAGTAGATTTAGAAAACGAAATTTATGAACTCAAGAGTTATGAACTCACCTTTGGGGGCGCCGAGTCAGCATTATTAAAATATTTAAAAGAGACCTTAAATCCGGCCATAAAAATCCTTTCGGGTCATCACCCCCTGATCTTCAAAGAAGTAGGTAATCCGGAACCTAAGAAATTATGGTCTTTATTCACTTATCCCAACTTTGAGGTCTATCAGCAATGCTTGGCACTACAAGAAACCTCAGATTTCATTAAGAAAATGAGTGAGTATACTGCTTCAGGTAAAATCTACAATCGTATTTCCTCCTCTTTGCTTCGTGCCTTTGATGGCTTGAAACAGATGCTCGATCCTATAAAGGAAGCTGGTCTCTTTGAATTACGTATCTATGAAGGCCAAAATGAAGATGCGGTACGTAGAAAAATTAAGATGTTTAATGAGGAAGAAATCACCTTATTTAACAAGGTGGGTCTTCCTCCTATCTTTTTTTCTAAAATGATTGTTGGTCCTTATCAGCCCAGTTTGGTTTATATGCTGAATTTCCGTGATCTGGAGCATCGCAATGAAACTTGGAACACCTTTATCAATCACCCTGAGTGGAAAGTGATGTCAAGTAAGGAAGAATACAAAAACACGGTATCCAATATCAGAAAAATATTTTTAGAAAAAGTCTAAGGATCAATACTTTTTTATGCGCTTGCTGCGAAAATTTGTTCGCTTGTTTTCAGGCAATTTTTTGTTTTGAGATGAATCACTGAAAAGCAAACGCTCGACTAAATCTTCACGGCCTTTACTCACTAGGTTCTCTTTGATTTTTTTACGGTATTCCTTTTTGTGCCAAAAAAAGAACATATGTTGATCTTTCTTCTCCTTCTCCGTTTTGGCAGTGAACATCTCCTTCATTGTATAAGGATGATAGCCTGAATAATAAATCACAGTAGCTACCGTCATGGGAGTAGGCGTGAAATCCTGAACCTGCTCCAATCTAAATCCCATATCTTTAGTTTCGGCCGCTAAATTGGCCATGTCCTCCTCTTTACAATTAGGGGTACTTGAGATAAAATAAGGAATCAATTCTTGATTCAAGCCATGCTTTTTATTGAGATCATCATACTTCTTTTTGAAATTATGAAAATGTTTGAAAGAAGGCTTGCGCATCACCTTTAAAGTCTCATCAGAGGTATGCTCGGGAGCCACTTTCAATCGCCCCGAAATGTGACGCGCCACGACTTGTTCCATGTAAGCATCAATACTATCATTGGCTTTTTTGTTATAGCTTTTGACCAATAAATCATAACGAATCCCACTCCCTACAAAAGCTTTTTTGATCTTGGGATGGGCATCAACCTCTTTGTATATCTGAGTCATCGCGCTGTGGTCCGTATCTAGATTGTCACAAACTACCGGGTGAATGCAAGAGGGGCTCACGCACCTGTCGCAGATGGATTGTACTTTACCTTTCAAGCCATACATATTCGCTGAGGGTCCTCCAAGATCTGATATGTAGCCTTTAAAATCTGGCATTTCGGTCACCTTGTCCACCTCTTTCATGATGGACTTTTTAGACCTACTGGCGATGAATTTACCTTGATGGGCAGAAATTGTGCAAAAACTGCACCCTCCAAAACATCCTCTGTGCATGTTGACGGAAAATTTAATCATCTCATACGCCGGAATGGGGCCTCTTTTTTTGTACTTGGGATGTGGAAGTCGAGTATAAGGCAGGTCAAAAGACTGATCTATCTCATTTTCCGTCATGGTATAAAAAGGCGGATTAATAATGGCATTCCATGTTTTCACAGGTTGTACTATACGATGGGCTTTGAGTTTGTTGGACTCTTGCTCCACGTGCTTAAAGTTGGCCGCATAAGCTTTTTTGTCTTGAAGACAGGTTTCATGAGCACTCAAGGTGATCGTTTTTGGCCAATTTTTGTTTTTAGGTATCTCTTGATCTAATGATTGGAGGTAACTGGTTTGAGCTATGGTCTTCAGAGAGCTAAATGGAACCCCTTTTCTAAGTAAATTGAGAATTTCTCTCAAGGGTTGTTCACCCATGCCATACACCAATAGATCCGCCTTACTGTCAACCAAGATCGTAGGTTTTAAAGTATCTGACCAATAATCATAATGGGTCACTCGACGCAAACTGGCCTCTACTCCCCCAATCAAAACAGGTACGTCAGGATACAAATCCTTAAGAATATTACTGTAAACTACGGTTGCGTAATCCGGCCGATAACCCGCTTCTCCTCCTGGCGTGTAGGCATCATTATTGCGCCTTCTTTTATTTGCGGTGTAGTGGTTGACCATCGTATCCATACAACCCGAAGTGACTCCAAAAAATAATTTAGGAGCACCAAATTTTTTAAAATCTCTTAGGTCATCTCGCCAATTAGGTTGAGGTATGATGCCCACTCGAAGCCCTTCACTTTCAATAATCCGGCCAATCACTGCAGCACCAAAGGCAGGGTGATCTACATAAGCATCTCCTGAAACGATAATGACATCTAGTTCAGACCATCCTCTATCTTCTACTTCTTTTTGGGTTATGGGCAACCAATCGGTCAGGGGCCTTTGTTGAATCATAAGGTGAAGTTAATATCAATACTATGGGCTTTCACATTTATCGCAAAGATTCTATAAATCTGTCTTTCCCATGAAAACATTTACTTTGGGATTCATGGGATTTCCTGAAGTTCTTCTGAAAGAGACCATTTGGCCCGTATGATAAATTGCATCGGCCAGTGGTCCGTTAAGCACATACCAAAAAGGAAGTGCCTTCCTCCCCGTTGAACCCTCAAAAAGAATGTTTAACTCCTCTAAATTTTCAACTAATGCCATCGCCGCACTGGCGGATTTCAAATTATAAAGCGTCGCCAAACGCAAGTCATTTGCAGTCATTTGAACAGGATCTCTTCGGTGGTTTACTTGATTTTTCGACGCATTTAAAATCATAAAAGAAAGACCATAAATATGCTCCATCGTCTCAA
>ENA-OSJC01000803-OSJC01000803.1-marine-metagenome-genome-assembly--contig:-NODE-803-length-28714-cov-4.989210_pt1 | contig 28714 bp, 40 predicted proteins | sample MGYA00237885_ERZ534234 | MGnify/ENA primary metagenome ERZ534234 (study PRJEB26413, sample SAMN06343907) | marine metagenome | isolation source: coastal waters | place: Atlantic Ocean: West Antarctic... | reverse complement strand
GTTCAAATACTTTAGTTTATCCTTTGGAAGTGTACGGAGGAAATGGAGATGCAATTATTTTCAAAGACACCACAAATTCTGTTACCAATTGGTTAGGTGCATTTGGAGGTGTGGCAGTAGTTGGAGCATTGACAAATAATGACTTGGCTTTATATGCCGGATCGACAGAAAAAATGCGCATCACATCGGGGGGGACGATAAACCTTAAGGTTATGTCTACGGCTGACGCTGAAGGTTATGTCAAAATGGGCAGATTTGATGGGAATACGAGTAGATACAATCAAATAAAAAATAAAGTTTCTTCGACACAAGCAAATAATTTTATGAAGTTATCTGTTCATAATGGAACAGAAAATTCAACTACAGACGCTATAACGATTTTAGGGAATGGTAATGTGGGAATTGGTGATCCACCTTCTGCCTCACCAAATGGCGCGGATAAATATTTGTCTATTGGAGGTAATATTCAAGACGCGTCTATTATTTTAAAGGATGCAACTGAAACTTGGGAAATCTATCAAAATAATGATTTATCCTTTTCCTATGGAACAACTCCAACGACTGTATTGACATTACAAAGATCAACGGGTAATGTGGGTATTGGAACAAGTGCGGGACAAAAATTAGTAGTAGGAGGTGGCACTAATGGACGTGTTCGCATAAAAGTAACTGAAGCCGTAGGCAACTTTGGAAAGTTTGACTTTAGTACAAGTGACAGTGCTACATCATCGGCAACAATGATCGCTGAAATGACGGCTAACATAACCGTTATTAGCCCTACTTTAAAATCTGACTTAAGTTTTTCTACAAATTCGGGAGATTCGTTAACCGAAAAAATGCGCATTCAATCAGATGGAGACATTAATATATCAGGTGGTGGTAGAATTTTAAGTAGTGGAGGAATTTATTTAGGCAATAATAACAACACTAGTTTATTAGACAAATACGAGGAGGGTAATTATAATAGTAGTATTATTGTTTATGGCTCTAGCGTTGCGGGTTCGGCTACCTATACAATTAGACTAGGATCTTTTACTAGAATTGGAAATTTGGTGTATGTTTCAATTAGATTAGGATGGAGCGCTCACACGGGATCGGGAGGCATGAGGATTAGTTTACCTTTTAATTCCGAAAGCGGTTCTAATTATAGTTATATAGGATGTTCTTTTCGGGATGGTTTAACCGTTCCTAGTGGGCATCAAATCAATGCGTCAGTAGTTCCAAATTCTAATTATATGAACGTGTTGGAGATAAATGCGGGTACAGATAATGCGGGTTTGGTAAACTTAGACACATCCGTCGCAGATATTTCTTTTTCAGGTGTATTTAGGGTTTAAATTAAAATTTATGAGTTTAGAAAAAATAGTAAAAATAGATCAAATCGAGATAGTCGGAGACTATAAAGCGATTCAAGTTAGAACGGCAACCGTTGTAACAGATGACGGCGTTGAGTTGTCACGCTCATTTCATAGGCACGTATTAAATTGTGATGCTGACATAAGTGGAGAAGACGCAGAGGTTCAAGCGGTATGTAATGCGGTGTGGACTGATGAGGTAAAGGCTGCTTATCAAACACATTTAGAAAATAATAGCTAAATTTGAAAAATAACCAAAACAAAAAACAATGAGTAAATTAACAGATGAAGAATTAAAGACGTTACAAGAATTGAACGCAAGTATAAACACGGCGCTTAATAATATGGGAGTCCTTGAGATTCACAAGCAGAACGAGATCAAAAAGCACGATGAAGCATTTGGACGTTTTAAAGTCTTGCAAGATGAAATGAAGGTTAAATATGGTAATATAACCGTTGATATTGCTACGGGAGAAATTACCGAAACGAAAGAAGATGGCAAAGAAGAAGGAAGCTGAGAACATCAGCGCACATATTAGCTACAGAGAGGGAACGTATTCAGCGACTGCGACAAAGCACGGCGTTGATAACGTTCCGACTGATGAGCATTTAGAGGTAATGAAGGTAACGGCTGAGAAATTATTTGAGCCGTTGCGTGAGTTTGTTGGCGGAGCAATCAGGGTAAACTCGTTTTATAGATCCGAGGATCTAAATGCGTTGTTAAAAGGCGGTGCTAGAAGGTCACAACACATGAAAGGAGAGGCTTTGGATTTAGATGCTTTAGGCGGAAGGTCAAATGCTGAGATGTTTATGATTGTAAAGGATCAGCTTGACTTTGATCAGCTTATTTGGGAGGGCGGAAACAATAGAGAACCCGAATGGATTCACGTTTCTTACGTCTCAGGAAAGAAAAATCGCAAGCAAGTGCTTAAAATGAAACGCAAAGGCAGTCGAATCTCATATTGGGAGTTTGACGGGTGCGACACTTGCGGCAGTTAGTCGTATTGTTTTAAAAAGATCGTTCATTAGATCGTCTTAAAATAGCCTTAGAATTCATTTATAGATTATGCCTATACCCAAGCCAAAAGAAAACGAGAAACAAAAAGATTTTATGATCAGATGCGTTCCCCAGATGATGAAAGAATACAAAAAAGATCAGGCAATTGCCATATGTTACAAAAATTATAAGGAAAAAAAATGAGTGAAGTTGGTATTGATGTTGACGGGGATAAGAAACCCGACTTTCAGTTGGATTTTAAAACGTTAATTTTAGTAGGAGGTATGATTTTTTCAGTTGCTTCTTCTTATATGATGTTGCAAAGTGAGATTGAGGTAGCTAAAACGCTTCCTAAACAGATTGCTCCTGCTGATGATACAAGGGTAATTAACCAAAAGATTGAATATCTGATAAAAGAATTTGAAAAAAGCGAGGAAAGGATCAAAGACCTTGAGCGCAAAGTATATAAAAAGTAGAAATTATGTTGAAAACATTTTTAAATATCGTTGAAACGATCGTGCCTATTGGCGGAGAGATCGTTGAGAATATAAAATCTAAGGACGGAGGCATTAATCGCTTCTTTGCTCCCAGATTTATTAAGCAAATGATTAGATTATTAGTAACGATTGCGGCAGTTTACGCATTTATTACTGGTAAAATCTCAATTGAAGAGGTTCAAGAAGTTGCTAAATAAAAAAAATAGTGTAATTTTGTGAAATACTTGGTAGGTGTAAAGGCATTCTTCTTTTTTGTTAAAGATTAAAAACCCGATAGGTCTACCAAGCTACGGGTTTTTTTTATGCGTCGAAATCACGATTCGGGAAAACCTTAAAGACCAAGAATGTTGCAGGGTCAAGCGTAGTGAAGAGGTATACGTGCAGGGAATGGCAATGAATGCAGTGAGCCATAAATAACCTCAAGTCCTAGCAATGTTATTCATTGGTAGCTAGGATGTCTTGCGGAGACTCGATTACTCGAAGGCAAGAAAGCACTTATTTCATCTAGGGATAAGTGTGTCTTACAAATCCTCTCATAGCCTCTCAGGCAATTATACAATTAACTATGAGTATATTACTATATATTAGAGGCATGGCTAAAAAGAAAACAATAACCAGAGGCAAACTTGTCTCAAAACTAGACTCGGTTTTCAGTAAATTTATTAGACAAAGATATTTAGATAATGAAATTGCAGAATGCTTCACTTGTGGAAAGCAAGATCATTGGAAGAAAATGCAGAACGGACATTTCAGAAGTCGGGTTCATTACTCAACTAGATGGAACGAGTTGAATTGTCAGGTTCAATGTGTGGGTTGTAATATGTTCAAGCAAGGGGAGCAATACTTATTTGGTCTCAATCTGGATAAGAAATACGGAGACGGAACGTCACATGAATTATTCATGAAGTCCCAGATGCTATCTAAATTTACGATGTCAGACCTAAAAGAGAAGCTAGAATACTATCAATCTAAGATTTTTTGACTATATTTGCACGTGTGTTTTACAAGCAGTCTCTGTTTGGAAAATAAGAAAAGCCATTATCGCTCTCTAGCTGAATTGGCTTTTTTTTATTTAGACATTTTGAATTGTCAACTAAATAGTCTATATTCGTACCTCATCAAAACACACGAAATGTTAGAATTATATAAGAAGATTGATCTGATCCAAAAGGAAATAGGATCATTAACCAAGGATGGAGTTAATCCTCATTTTGGAAATACATACGTCACAAAGGATTCATTTCTTTTGCAGATAAGACCATATTTTGAGAAGCATAATCTGCTTTTAATACAACCTCCGCAGGGGGATAGATTGGAGACTTTGATAATTTGTCTTGATACTGGAAAGGAATTGAAATCAAGCATTAATTTTCCACCATTAACTGACCCACAAAAGATACTATCTTGTGTTACTTATTTCTGTCGGGGTATTCTTCAAGGAATATTAGGATTACCCACCGAAGATGATGATGGAAATAAGGCATCAGGCAAAAAAGCATTTTTGAAGAATAATACTGAAGACTATGCTAGTGTAGTAGACTATATTAATACTAATCCAAAGCCTAGTCTTGCTAAATTAAAGATAAGATTTGCGATGACTAAAGAGATGGAAGATCAATTAACCAAATTAATTAACATAAACAAAAAGTAAAATGGAAGCAATAGGAATTTTAAAAGTAAAACAAGACACCGTTCAAGTGAGCGAGAAGTTTAAAAAGAGGGAGTTTGTCATTGAATTTTCTGACAATCCTAAATATCCGCAATTCATTAATTTTCAATTAGTGCAGGATAGTTGTGTAATACTTGATCAGTTTAATCTTGATGACAAAATAAGGGTTGAATTTGAATTACAAGGACGCAAATGGACTGACCCAAATGGGGTTGATAAGTATTTCAATAGCCTTAAAGCATGGAAGATTGAAGCATTAACCACCGATCCTGACGGATTACCATTCTAAATAAGGGGGCATTGCCCCTTTTTTTTTATGCAGACAGATATTTTCAAAGCACACACGCAAGAAAAGATGAAGAAATACTTTGCTGAATGCAAGGTAGATTTTCAGAAGAAGCTAGATTACCCACCTACGGCAATATCATTAGGATCAATGACGTTGAATAACGGAAACGAGAAGACCCATGTACCAATACCGATTGGAACTTATGGCAATTTCTCAATGATTGTCGCTCCACCTAAAACTAAGAAGAGTTTTTTTGTATCCATTCTGGTTTCTGCTTACCTAGCAGGAAGGAATAACTATTGCGGCGATATAAGAGGACACAGAGGAGATCGCAGTATTTTGCACCTAGACACCGAGCAAGGCAAATGGCATTGTCAGAGGGTCTTTAAAAGGGCAGATGACATGGCTCATGTGGAACATTCAGATAAATACCATACTTTTGGGTTGAGAACTATGGGGTACAAGGATCGTATTGAGTTCATTGAGTATTGTTTGAAAGAGAAATACAAGGACATAGGACTGATTGCTCTGGACGGCATTGCTGATCTTGTGTCAGATGTCAATGATATTGAGCAATCAAATGATTGCGTTCAAAAGCTGATGGAATGGAGTGCGAATTATGATTGCCATATTGTAACGGTGATACATTCTAACTTTGGATCGAATAAAGCAACGGGTCATCTAGGTAGTTGCCTCATGAAAAAGACTGAAACAGAGATTCATTTGGAAACTAACGACATGAATAACTCGCATATCAATGTGACTTGCAAAAGGAGCAGGGGTTATTCGTTCAGTCCTTTTACTTTTAAGGTTAATAACTACGGATTTCCAGAGGTAATTGAAACGTATGAAGATCATAATGCATGAAGAGGAGATGCAGATGCTTGTTAATAAGCGTAAAAAGTGGATTAACATTCTTTTGCATTTCGGTTGTGATCCAAAAGACTTTGATGATATCATTCAAGATATGTACTTGAAGGTTTTTGAGAAGCTAAATGAGGGAACAAATATTATGTACAAGGATGATTCGATAAACTACTATTATATCTTTAAGATTCTCAGAAGCCTTTTCATAAACATGAAGAGGAGAGAAAAAAATACGGTGATTGTAGACCTAGATTACTTGTATAAAATAGAAAGCGATCAATCAAATACTGAGACTTATTTAAAGATTGAAGGTGAACTTAAAACCATGTACTGGTACGATAGGAAAATATTTGAAATAATAACTGAGGGGGAAAACATCAGCACATTATCAAGAAAAACTGGGATTAGTTATTACTCGCTTTACAAGACCTTTAAAAAAGTAAAAAACAAAATAAAAAGATTGTTATGAAACTCGGAGATTTAGTATTTCACATCACAAGACTTACTGGCATCAAATATCTTGTTGATTTGTATCACAAAAAGACTGGAAAGAAATGCAAGTGCGATGATCGCAGAAAAAAATGGAACAAAATTAGACTCAATAGGAAATGAAAAAAGCAAAAAAAGAAATAAAATTCAATTCAGAGGACTATAAGGACTGGCAGGATTTCAGAAATATCAAGGGATCAACGATATCAAATGCTGAATACGAGTATTTGTGCGTAACTCATGCGAAGTACTATGAACATAAGTTATATAAGCCTAGCAAATGTTGCGGTCAGAAGACTTTGCAGAGGTATGTTACCGAGTTAAATAAGATTTACGATAAAGGATTGTAATTTTATCGATCTTTTAGTATATATTTAATGCATGGAATATGAATTCTTGCATCCAGATATTGAGACCCGACATTTAAAGGTCAGAAAAGATGACCCGAAATGGCTTGGCTATTGGATGGATTTTTTAAGATTTAAAAACACACAAAATGATAGAGATATATTACGAGGAGGGAGTGAGCAATTGTTGCGGAGCAAAGGTCATAGAGCATTCTGAGAGGTGCGATGCTTGTCAGGAGAATTGTAAAGTAATCTCAGAGGAATGATAGCGCTATTTGATGCTGACTCAATGATTTATGCTTCTTGTTGCAATACGGAAGACTTTGATTATGCTATTACTAAATGGCAAGTCAGCCTTCATGATCTGAAATTAGAGATTGAGGAGTTTGCTTTTATAGAGACTTTCATGATATTCAATGGTAGCATAGGAAATTTTAGGAGATACATAGGAAAGGGAGATTATAAATCCAATAGAACAAGAGAAAGACCTCCTTTCTTGTCTGATTTACATGATTATGTATCTGAGCATTATCAATCAATCTCAGGCTTTGGCGTTGAGACTGATGACATCATTGCTAGATATTGGACTGACATATCTAAAGATTGCGGCAGGGATGAAGTTATGATCGTGTCAATAGACAAGGACTACAAGCAGTTGCCTTGTTTGCTATATAACTATCATTACAAGCATAAAAATCTCTTAGACATCACCTATGATGATGCTAGGCATAACTTTTATAAGCAAATGGTCTGCGGAGATCAATCTGATGGAGTCAATTACCTTCATGGTAAGGGAGAAGCATTCTGTAAAAAGTATTTTGTACGGGGTGAGAGTGATTATCAATACATAAGAAAGACTTTTCAGTTGTTCAAGGATCGCTACAAAAGCAAAGCAAGAGAAAAATATCTTGAATGCTACAATTTATTGAGGCTTAAAACCTATTCATGAAGTATACCAATGCCTTTTGTATTAAACCAGAAAAATTAAAAAAATGAAAAAAACTAAAACAAAAACAGACCTAAAAAAAGAACGAGAGAAACTAATATCCTTAAAGCAGGATAATTTAAACAAAATAAATGCTGAACTTAGTAACCCTTCTGGGATGTCTCATGGAGAAATGAAGAAACTACTCCAAGGCGTGAGGGTGTTTAAGGCAAAAATTAAAGAACTTGATAAAAAGATTGGAGATGAAAAGACTTAAACTACTAGTCAAGCTAATAATGCTTTGTACTTGCGGTATTTTACTGATGATTATCGGCAATTTTATTCCATTACATAAAAACAAACCAAATGACCCCTTCCAAAGTAGTTGATAAATTAAAAGAGATCACAAAGATTAATCCCTTTGTTGATTCAAGAAAAAAAGAAGTAGTTGAAATTAGAGCATTGCTTTGCTACATCCTCAGGGAGAAGATGAACATGAGGTGGATTGCAATAAAAGAATTGTTTTTAGCAAACGGAAGAAAAACAAACAACTCAACGCTAATTCATGCCGTTGAAAACTATAAGATTTACGCTTCCAAAAACAAAAAACTAGAAAAGTTAGCAAAAAAATTCCCTTTAAAGGATGCTCCAATTGATCAAGTATATAAAACTCAGATTCTGGAAAACAGACTGAGGATTTTAGAACGAAAACTTAGAAATTGTGAAAAAGAAACTAGAGAAAATATTAGAAATCATGTTCTCAGAAAGTGAAAAACCAAAAACCTTTTGGATCAGTATACCCGAATACTTTCATACTGAGGAGGAGAGGCATCGATTTATTCAAAAGACTATTAATTTTGTGAACAGAAAGACCAAAACAATCACGAAAACTACCTACGCATGACAAAGGAAGTTAAAATAAATCTAATTAAAAGTAATCCTGACAATCCTAGAATAATAAAGGATGATAAGTTTAAGAGGCTTGTGGAAAGTGTTAAGACTTTCCCTGAGATGCTTAAAATAAGACCAATAGTTGTTGATGAATCTATGATGGTTTTGGGGGGCAACATGAGACTAAAGGCTTGTAAGGAGGTAGGAATCAAAAAGATATGGGTTCATGTCGTGGAAGGATGGACAGAAGATAAAAAAAAAGAGTTTACCATTAAAGATAATGTAGGATTTGGAGAATGGGATTGGAATGCATTAGCGAATGAATGGGATGCTGAGAAATTAGAGGACTGGGGGTTGGAGATACCTGACTTTGCTATCAATGAATTAGAGGCAGAGGAGGATGACTATGAAGAACCCGATGATTTAAAGGTTGATGTTGTCTTAGGAGATTTGATTGAGATCGGTGATCATCGTTTATTATGCGGAGATTCAACGGATTCAGATCAAGTCGCTAAGTTAATGAATGGTGAGAAGGCTGATATGGTGTTTACTGATCCGCCTTATGGAATGAATGCTGTTTCTAGTAGTGGGGTTTTAAGTAAGAATTATGATTCAGATATTTTAGGAGATAACAATACCGATGCGGCTAAAGATTCTTTTAATTTAATAAACTCATTGTATAGTGATGCTATTCAAATTTGGTGGGGTGCTAATTACTATTCATCTTGTTTGCCCGATTCTGAATGTTGGATTGTTTGGGATAAGAACAATGGAGGAAGTGATCAGACTGATTGCGAGTTGGCATGGTGTAATGCAAGAAGTGTTGTTAGGAAATTTACAAAAGCATCTGAAAAAACAAACAGAGTACATCCTACTCAAAAACCAATAGAACTAATTGAATGGGCAATTAAAAAATTCAGTAATAATTCAATAATTATATCTGATTTCTTTTGTGGTAGTGGATCAACAATGGTGGCATCACATCAATTAAAACGCAAATGCTACGGAATGGAATTAGACCCTAAGTATTGTCAAGTGATAATAGATAGAATGAAGAAGCTAGATGACACCTTGACGGTTAAAATAAACGGCAAAAAATATTGATAATATACAGAACAATTACAGAATGAGTAAAGAAGATTTAATCCCTTTTAAAAAAGGACAGAGCGGAAACCCTAACGGGAGACCAAAGGGCAGTAAGAATAGAAGCACAATTGCAAGGCAATGGCTTGAGGTAAATCAGGATTTAAAGAACCCTTTGACCTCAGAGGTAGAAAGGATGAGTCAAGAAGATGTAATGACTCTAGCGTTGATTAAAAAGGCTAGGGAGGGCGATGTAAACGCCTACAAGGCTTTGATGGACTCAGGCTATGGATCGCCTTTGCAACAGATAGAATCTACTAACATAGAACAACCATTATTTCCAGATACTGAGTCAGATGCTGAAGAGGACAACGGCAATAAATAAGATTCTAAAGCTAAAGAAAAGAGTCAAAATAATTCAAGGCGGTACATCAGCAGGAAAGACCTTTGGGATCCTGCCTATTTTAATTGATAAGGCAACCAAGACTCCAAGACTTGAAGTTTCAATTGTTGCTGAGTCTATCCCTCATTTGAGGCGTGGAGCATTGAAGGACTTTCTGAATATCATGAAATGGACAAACCGTTTTTTTGATAGCAGATACAACAAATCCCTCCTCAGATACGAATTTGCAAACGGTAGTTACATTGAATTCTTTAGCGCAGATGATTCATCTAAGCTGAGAGGGGCAAGGCGTGATGTGCTTTACATTAATGAGTGCAATAATGTGGCGTTTAATTCCTACAATGAACTATCCATAAGAACAAAATCAGATATTTACTTAGATTTTAATCCTGCCAATGAGTTCTGGGTGCATACTGAACTGAAGGATGAGGCTGATAGTGACTTTCTCATTCTCACATACAAAGATAACGAGGCGCTAGATCATCGCATCGTAAAAGAGATTGAAAAGAACAAAGCCAAAGCAAAGACTAGCGCATACTGGGAGAACTGGTGGAGGGTATACGGTGAGGGATTGGTAGGAATGCTTGAGGGTGTTGTGTTTACTAACTGGAAAGTCATTGATAAAATACCTGATGAAGCAAAACTACTCGGATATGGCGTTGATTTTGGGTACTCAGTTGATCCGAATTCGATTATCGAGGTGTATAATCTTGACGGCAAAAGAATATTAAATGAAATATGCTACGAAACGGGACTTGTAAATAGTGAGATATCCAAAAGAATGAAGAATGAGGTCATCGCATATGCTGATTCATCCGAACCAAAGAGTATTGAGGAGATCCGAAGAACGGGTCAAAAGATTAAAGGCGTTGCCAAAGGATCAGACTCTATAAATTTCGGTATTCAGATCATGCAGTCACAAAGCTATTTAGTGACCTCTAAGAGCGCCAATCTAATAAAGGAACTTAGATCATATTGTTGGGATAAAGATCGCAAGACGGGGGCGCAAATAGGTAAACCCGTTAATTATTTGGATCATGCTATTGATGCAGTTCGATATCACGAGATGGAAAGTCTAGGGAGAGGTGCTAATTTCGGGAAATACAACATCAGGTAAGTGCACCACATATGAGGGTACTAGATAAGTTAACACAATATGGATCAAAAAATACCAGAACAATTAAACGTCATCTATTCAAAGAAAGAAGATTACGGATTCAGATACGATTTTGTATTCTCAACGGATTACCGAGATTGGATTGTGAGCAAAAGCAAGAAATATGATAACAAAGAATACCGAAGAAAACTGGCTGAAAAGAAAAAAAATGAAAATAAATCATAAATAGTTATATACTTTTTGGTTTATAACTTTATTGGTGTATCTTTGAGTATAATCAAACAAACAAAAAAAAGATGAAAACAATAAATCAATTAAAAAAAGAAATTACAGAATTTTTTGAAAATCCTAATATTTATTTTTGGTTATCACCTAAAGGGAATCTTCAAGTAAGTTTTGAAGGCAAGTTTATTGATTACACGATACTTGCTGATAAAATAAAAAAATAAATTCAACGGGGGTTAATCACCCCCTTAACTTAAACAAAAAAGAATCATGAAAAAAGATCAAATCAAATCAAGATCAGAATACAAGATCATGGGATTTACCCTTGAGAATATGTTAAGCCATGCCTACGCATTAGGACGTATAGATCAAACGTATCACCCAGAAGAGGTAGGTGATAGTTTAAAGAAAGAGGCAATATATAGAGCCTCAAGAAAGTGCAATTGGGACGTATTTGAAATTATAGAGAAATGATAAAAGAGAAAGCAAATAAGGTGGAGGACATTCTCAGAGAATATCCAGAATCAAGAGATAACGACAATGACTTGGTGGCTAAGTACTGGCATACTGAACTTTCTGCAATGAGGGTGGAGCAGGGAAGGCGCTTTATTTTAACACCTAAAGAAATAAATCTTTTTTATAAGGTCATCCAAAGCGGAATGTTGAGTCAAGCTGACACGATCACAAGGGCAAGACGTAAGATTCAAGAAGAAATCCCTGCATTAAGAGGAGAGAAATATCACAAGCGTCATTCAGCTACTGAGATCGTAAAGGAAGAGATCAAAGAAATACCTCAAATGGTAGGGACTTACAAGGCTCTTGATCAAATGACTCTTGGACTTTTTGATAAATAACTATTTTTGATTAAATTTATAATTCATTAAAACACACAAAATGAAAAATACAGATTATAATACGCAACACATTACTGAGTCAGCGCTACTACTAGCGTTGATGGGACTCGGACTTAAAAGAGTTGATTTCACATCAGATAAAGATGAGCAAAACTTTGATATTCAATGGAAAAAGGAGGTCACCAGAGGAGTCTTCTTTGAGGTAATAACAGAAGTCACCGTCAGATGCGAGACAATTGTTGAGGCAGGGTTTATAGAGGATGAGGGATACATGAGACCAGAGTGCGGAGAGTACAAGTTGACAACCGAGATCGGAGAGGTTTGTATGTATTTTGATAATATGCCAATAGGCAATGAGGCTCAGATTGAGAATATTGTTAAGCCGCAATTAGAAGGTAAAATTGATGTCTGGCATTCATGAGTAAGATACATGACATTGATCAAATGAGACAACTCAAAGTCCTCGCAGTTTGTGAGGCATCTTTGGGGATCATAAAGGAAATAAAAGCAGGAGAGCCAATCACCTATGATCAAAAGTTTGCCATTACAGATTCTCACAAAGTGATGTTTGAATATACGGCAGACTTAATTGAAGAAAATAAAAACTTAAAGAAAACATTATCAGAAATTAGAAGTCATTTTAATAAGATATCTTTGGAATATAAGACATTATTATTTGATGATAAATGATTTTTTTTGTGGTTGATTATAGAGGCGGTTAGAAATGACCGTCTTTTTTTATTTAAAATTATCTTAAAATTACGTTATACTATTATGAAAGCTAAACTAAACGTCCCGACAGATTTGTCAGAAATCACGTTGGAGCAATATCAGAGGTTTTTAAAGGCTCAAGAATCAAATGATGATGAGCATTTTTTGGAATATAAAGCAATTGAAATATTTTGCCATGTCCCAGAGGAGAAAATAAAGAGCATTGCGGCTCATTCTGTGACTGAGATTGCAAATAAGATCAGCAAATTGTTCGCAAATGAAACAGAACTGGTCAGGTTTTTTACATTGAACGGAAAAGAGTTTGGGTTTATTCCCGATTTAGATGATATGTCTTTTGGTGAGTACATTGATGTGGACACTTATTTGAGTGACTGGACAAATATACATTATGCAATGAATGTCTTATACCGTCCCACATCGCATAAGAAGGCAGGAAGATATGATCTGGTAGAATATGACATGGAGGAGAGGGATCGTGCCTTACAGATGCCTATGGACGCCGTACTAGGGTCAATTTTTTTTTTATTCAATTTAAGAAAGGACTTACTGAAGACTACTCTGAACTCTTTAGCGGATCAAATAGGGATACAACAAGTTCAGCTTCCGCATTTGGACAGAAATGGGGGTGGTATAATTCGCTCTATGGACTTAGTCAAGGAAACATTGAACGAATTGACCGTATAACTAAAATGAAAATGCATGAATGCCTGATGATGTTAGCATTTACAAAGGAAAAAAATGAGTTGGAAGCAACGTTAATGAAACAAAAAATAAAATGAGCAATCAAGGAATACGAGGTTTTTATCAATTGACTGAGACAATCAAGACTCAATTGCTTTTGGATGTAAATTGTAAGACGGTTACAACTGGGAATATTACGGATGTTAATCTCCAAAAGCAAGACATCTTTCCATTGGCTCATATGATTATCAATAGCGTATCTCAGAATGACGGCATACTAGTTTTTAGTATAAGCATACTAAACATGGATATTGTTGACAGATCAAAGACTGAGACAACTGATATTTTTACTGGTAATAACAATGAGCAAGATATTTTAAATACTCAATTATCAGTAGCCAATAAATTGATACAAGTATTGAGGGGAGGTGATCTACATCAGAATGGCTATCAGCTAGAAGGTAGCGTAAGCATAGAGCCATTTTATGATCGCTTTGAGAATGAACTAGCAGGATGGGAGTCCAGTATTAACGTGACTATTTATAACGACATACTTATTTGCTGATGGAATACGATGAAATGATAAAAGCATATTCCGCATTTGGCAAATATGTGGTTCAGCAAGGGCGGACAAACTTGAGTAAAAAGACAAAGAAGCCTAATAATTATACTAAGTCTCTTTATAATTCTTTAAAATATAATCCTCCAAAGGATTCAAACGGTAGAATCACCTTAAGTTTTCTCATGGATGCTTATGGTATGTTTCAAGACGCAGGAGTTTACGGGTCTGATCCTAGTCTTGTTAAAAAAGGAAAGCAAAAAGGCAAAGCCACAAATACAATATTTGGAAGATATTCCTACAAGTCAAAAATGCCACCCTTAAAACCTATGATTAACTGGGCGAAATTCAATAAGATCAGATTCAGAGATAAGAAAACTGGCAAATACAAAAAAGGAGATTCTAAGGCAATAGGATTCTGGCTACAGAAGAGAATATTCGCTCAAGGGATTACTCCTAGCCTTTGGTTTACTAGACCATTCAGAGCGGCATTCAAAAGACTACCAGAAGAATTAGCAATCGGGTTTTCTCAAGATGTATTAAACTTTTTAAAACAAAAATAACATGGCAAGGATAGCATTACGGAGTCCGTATTTTTTCACTCATACGATAGGCGGAGCGTCAGGCGCTTTATCAGCTAAACTCACAATTACAATTGATACCGTTTTACGATATACGCTGATTAAATCAGTCACGGCAGGAACGCCTACCGTGTTTGAGGTATCGGAATTATGCCGAGATTACTTGACCCTTGTTTATGACGGATCGCCAACCGCAGGAGATACGGAAATTGACATTGATTTAGTGATGACTTTTTATAATGGAGCAAATGCAACTGGGAGTCTGATCACAACAATAAGTAATACGGGAAATCAAGGCTTTGATGCTTATGGATATTTTAACGAGGGCGCAAATCCGTCTGTACCTTTTTCTTTAAATTTTTCAGCTTCATGGTTGATCGCTCCAAAATTGGGAGTCAATAATGATTGGGAGATATTTGTGCCTGAGAATAAAAGCGGATATTTGCCATATATTTTAAATGGGACAGTCGCTTATCAATCGTATAGCGGAACGGATACATCGGTAACTATTGGAGTCGGTGTCACTTGCACAATTACAAGAACGCCTTGCTCAAAATACGATCCTCAAAGGATAACGTTTGTAAATAAATACGGACAATTTCAAGACCTTTGGTTTCTACTCAAAAAAACATTGACAACAGAGACAAGTAAAGAGACCTTTCAAGGGATTAATTTGACATCAGGCGGATCAAGTACAACCTATGACACAACGAAACCTACAAAGGTTGTTTTTAATAAAGAGGCAAAAGAAAGAATATCATTAAACTCAGGGTATTATCCCGAAGGATATAACGCCGTTTTTGAGCAGTTACTAGAAAGTGAGCAGATATGGATTCAAAGTCTTAATGCAGTAGGGACAACTCAGTATCTACCTTTGAATGTCATCACTAGTTCGTTCACAAAAAAGACTAAATTAAATGATAGGCTAATTGATTACACAATTGAGTTTGAAGAGGCTTACGATAAAATAAACAACATCAGATAGGATGCAAAAACTACAATTGTATTTAGGCTCAGACCGAATTGATTTGTTTGGCGATGAATCGGTTTCAGTGACTCAAACCATTCAAAATGTTAGAGACATCGCAAAGGTATTCACATCTTTCAGTCAGACTTTTTCAGTTCCTGCTTCGCCAAAGAATAATATTCTGTTTAAACATTATTATAACTTTGATATTGTAGGCGGTTTTGATGCTTTAAATAAGGTCTCAGGAAGCATTGAACTAAATAGTATTCCTTTTAAGACTGGATTTATTAGGCTTGAGGGGGTTGATTTAAAAAAGGAAAAAGCATATGCGTATAGAATCACCTTTTTTGGGGATACGGTAAATTTAAAAGACCTAATTGGAGAGGATCAATTGTCAGTTTTAGCAGACCTTTCACTTTTAAACGTGGTTTATTCTGCTGATAAAATAAAAGAATTGCTTGAGGTGGCAAGTGCTGACCTTATTACTCCGTTAATAACTCACACAAAAAGATTGTTTTATAGCACATCGCAAAATGTTGCGGAGTCAGGCAACCTATATTTTAGTACGGCAACGGGCGCAGAATTACATGGGGTTTTATTTTCAGAGTTAAAATATGCCCTTAGAATTGATAAAATAATTAGAGCAATTGAGGCTCAATATGGAATAACTTTTAATCCTACCTCTTTTTTTAAACAGAGCAATGCTAGATATTACAATTTATATATGTGGTTGCATCGTAAAAGCGGCGCAGTTGTTCCCGTAAGTCAAACTACAGAATACTTTTCCGAGGTCAACAACTTTACGCCTGATCAATCGGTGTTTCGATTTGCCGTAATGACTGAGACAAGTCTAAGAATACTACAAGTTCCAACAACTTTTGGCAATTTAAGTATACAACCAGTAAACGGAAGCGCTAATTACAAAGTAATTGTCTACAGAAATGGAGGAATATTTTTTGAGTCAACTTTTGATAATGGAGATAGACTTTTTACTAAGACAGATTGGGGGCAAGACTTACCTCTTGGAACTTATACCGTCACGATTGTAACAACCTCCGCTACTCCGTTGACTTTTTCAAGCGGTGATATAAAATGGAATTTAGAAAAACTCGGTTTTTTGGACGTAATTTTTACAACAAGCGCAACTTTTGCAACTACTACATCAGTTGAATTTAATATCCCTCAACAAATTCCAGAGCAAAAGATCATTGATTTTTTAAATGGGTTGTTTAATCTTTTTAATCTAACCGCTTATGTCCTGCCCAACGGAAACATTGAAGTGCAAACAATAGATGATTATTATGCGGCAGGCAGTACTTATGACATTACGCAATATTTAGAGATTTCAAAAAGCAAGGTTGATGTTGCGCTACCCTACAAGCAAGTAAATTTTGAGTATGAAGGACTCGGGACATTTCTTGCAAAGCAATACGAGCAACTTAACAACTTGGGGTGGGGTAGCCTTAGATTCACTTTAAATGATGCAATTTATAGTGCGCCAACAGAAATATATACGGTCAAACCTCCATTTGAACATATGCAATTTGAAAGGTTATTTCCTCAAGGAAGTCTTACTGCAACAGATATTCAATATGGATATTTTACAAACGAAAACGAGCAACCGTATTTTGGAAAGCCTTTGCTTTTTTATCCTATAAGAATATTAAATGGAACTGCAATATCATTTCGTAACACCGAAACAACTCACGTAACTGTAAATGACTATCATATCCCTAGTAATAGCGTGGCTTTAGATCCTGCAACAAGTGAAGACAACATAAATTTTGGGGCAGAAATAAACGAATACACATTGACCTCAGAGTTTTCTGATGGGTCTTTATTTAATCAAGAGTATACAAGCTATGTTTCGGCAGTATTTAATACTCAAAGAAGGATCACAAAAGTCAAAGCGTTTTTGCCTTTGAGAATTGTAATTGCCTTAGAATTAAACGATAAAATTACAATGCGAAATGAAACGTATATTATTAATTCAGTCACAACAAACCTTCAAACGGGGGAAAGTGACTTTGAACTATTGAACGTGGTATGAAATCAATAATTGAAATGCTAAAATTAGCAGACGGAGAAACCGAAAACATCAGGATTGCTCAAGGGAAATACCTTTTTCCAAAGAGTTTTAAAGAGGCATTTAAGCAAATTAAAAAAGAAACAAAATGGAAGTTGCAGAAATTGACGTAGTAGCAAACACCAAAAAAGCGAGTCAAGAGATTGCTGATCTCAAAAAGCAAGTTGAGAATCTCAGTCAAGAAGTAGTTGATAGTAATAAAGCAACTCAAGACTCTCTTAATGCGCTGACAAAAACAACTGAACAATCCGCAAAAGGTATAAAGGGGATGGGTCTGGCTATTAAAGCGGCAGGAGTCGGACTATTCATGAAGGTTCTAGAGGGTTTTAAAGAGTTGTTATTCACAAATCAAAAGGTTGTGGACGCCAGTGCGACTGCTTTTAAGTCTCTTGAGATTGTTTTTAATGATTTGTTTAAGCTAGTTGAAAGCAACATTGCCCCAATAACAGAATATTTTAAGAAAATATTTAACGATCCCCAAAAAGCAGTAGCAGATTTAGGCAAAGCGATCAAAGAAAACATGATTGAAAGGTTCAATTCTGCTTTGGAAGTTCTGGGATATTTAGGGACTGCGATCAAGAAAGTATTTGAAGGAGATTTTGACGGAGCGATAGAGGCGGCGAGCATGGCAGGAAAGGAATTTACAGACGTTCTAACGGGCGTTGATGATTCATTTGATAAAACGGTTGAGTTAGTGAAAGAAGTCGCCGTAGCAACTGCGGATTACGCTACAAGCACATTGAAGGCGGCAGATGCAAGTGTTCAACTAGCTAAGCAAGCAGAACTTGCAGAGGTTCAGAATGTGGGATTACTTGAGATGTATGATCGACAAGCTGAACAACAGAGGCAGATACGTGATGAGGAACGTAATACTATTACAGAAAGGATTGAGGCAAATGAAAAATTAAGAGCGTTACTTGAATTACAAAACGAGAAAATGCTTGAAAATGCTAATTTGATTTTACGTCAAAAGCAAGCGGCATTTGATTTAAATGGTAGTCAAGAAAATGCTATCGCTTTACAGACTGCATTGAATGAAGTCAAAGCAGTTGAGGCTACAATAGAGGGTTTCATGTCAGAGCAAAAGATCAATGACATGGGATTGACAAAAGAGGCGGACGAACTTGAGGCAACAATCAATGATGGCAAGATTTTAAGGAGGCAAGAGGAAAGGGAGTTTAAAGCAGAAATGCAAATGGGTGAACTCATGAGAATTACTGCATTGCAAGAAGCAACTATTTTGGAAATAGATGAAGAAACAAAAAGACTTGAAACAAAAAAAGCATTATATAAAGAAGATACTCAGGCGTATGCTGATGCACAAGAAGAGTTATTGAATTTTCAAGCAGAAGCAAACAGAAAATTAACTGAACTTGATCAGATGTCTGCGGCATCTAAGATAGATGTTGCTAAAAGCACATTAAGTAGTTTGGCAAATATTTTCGGAAAAGAATCCAAGGCAGGGAAAGCGGCGGCAATTGCTTTGACTACAATTGAAACTTTACAATCATCTATATCAGCGTATAAATCTTTGGCGGGAATCCCCGTAGTCGGGCCCGTATTAGGAGGAATAGCGGCGGCATCAGCATTGGCAACTGGATTCAGAACTATAAAAGAAATTAGAGGAACAAAACTACCAACAATTAACGGTGTTGGAAGTGAAGGAAGTGGAGGAGGAGGAAGAGGAGGATCAGGAGCATCTTATTCCATGCCATCAATTCCCTCGTTACCTCCTGCGTTTAATGTCGTAGGGACGGCAGGATCTAATCAACTAGCAGATGCGATAGGAGGTCAGATGGGGAGTCCTATTCAAGCGTTTGTTGTTTCTGGAGATGTCACTACGGCTCAAAGTCTTGAAAGAAATATAGTAGAATCAGCAACTTTATAGTTCTTTATAGTTCTTTACTGTAAAGGATTGTAAAGAGTTCGAGATTAGTCCCATTAGGTTACCCTTGTGGGTCAGTTATCGAACCCTTTTATTTAAAAAAACAAAATTCATTCGTTTGTACGTTATACTATTATGAGGATAGTAGAACTAGTACTAGATGAAGATCAAGAATTTTCTGGAATAGAAGCAATCAGCATTGTTGAAAGTCCTGCCATTGAAAGCGATTTCGTGGCATTAAAGGAGGAAGAGATAAAACTTGCAGAGGTATCCAAAGAAAAACGGATATTGATGGGGGCATTGCTGATTCCGAATAAGCCTATTTATCGAATGTCTGATGAGGGCGAATATTACATTTATTTCTCAAAGAATACTATTGAAAAAGCAAGTCAGATGTATTTGCGGAATGGCAATCAGAACAACTCCACACTAGAACATCAGCATCAATTAAACGGATTGACCCTTGTTGAGTCATGGCTAGTTGAAGATGAAGTGCATGACAAAAGCAGAAAGTACGGAATGAACGTGCCAGTCGGTACTTGGATGGGAACGATGAAGGTCAACAATGATCAGGTATGGAATGACTATGTGAAAAAAGGCAAGGTAAACGGCTTCTCAATTGAAGGATATTTTGCGGATAAGGTAAATATGACAATCCAAAAGCCTCAAATATCTCTAGAAGACATAGAGAATGAGGAGGCAAAGGAAATGTTATCGATGATCAGGGGAATAATAAACAAAGAAACTCAAGAAATTGAGATGGAGTCTTTTAGTGATTACCCTAAATCTGTCAAGAACAACGCAAAAAGAGGCATTGAGTTAAATAAAAAGATTAACAATAAGTGTGCAACTGAAGTGGGCAAGATTAGAGCGCAACAATTGGCTCAAGGCAAGCCTATTTCAATGAAGACTATCAAAAGGATGTACTCATATTTAAGTAGAGCAGAGGAATATTATGATGCCTCAGATACTAAGGCTTGTGGGACTATATCTTATTTGCTTTGGGGAGGTAAATCTGCTCTTGGATGGGCAAATAAAAAAATGAACGAGGCTAAAAAAGAAAAAAAATCATGACAAACAAAGAGAAAAATTTTATCCCTAGCAGGACAAGTCCAAAAAGCAGTACTAGAGCGTGTTTATGCAGAGATAAAAACACGTATTCAAGAAAATGTTGCAAGGGTGGAACGATGAATCAAGGCATCGGAGGCATCTACCGACAGAGTTAAAAGACAAAACTTTTAAATTTTTACGTTATACTAATATGAAAGCAAATGAAATGTTAAATCAAATAAAGACGCTTCTTGATATTCAAGTAAAATTGGAGACCATGAAGCTAGAGAATGGTACTGACATAGAAGCGGAAGCATTTGAGAAAGGGAAAGAAGTATTTATCCTGACCGATGATGAAAAAGTGGCAATGCCAGTCGGGGAATATATACTTGCTGACTCACGACTTTTAGTTGTTGAAGAAGAAGGTATGATTGCGGATGTTAGAGAGGTGAGCGATGAAGTTCCTGCAAAGGAAGAAATCACATCTGATCTAGCGGAAGAAAAACCTACTGAGAAACCTACTGAGAAAACTGAAGACTTAGCGGATGACATGGATGAAAAGAAAATGGCAGACGTGGCTGACTGGGAAGGAATGGAGAAACGAATCCAGAATTTAGAAGATGCAATTGCTGATCTAAAAAAGGATAAGATTTCTGCTGAAGAGGTTGAGGAGATGGGTTACGGAAAGAAAGAGGAAATGAATGAAGACCTCAAGGAAGAACTTTCAAAACCTGCGGCTCAAGCTATTAAGCATAGTCCAGAAGCAGTAGTAAACAAAACTGAAAAAGTAACTTTTCAGAAACAAAGAACTCGGTCTATTATGGACTCAGTATTATCAAAAATTATAAACAATTAAAAAATGGCTTTAACTATAACTAGCACCTATGCAGGTGAATTTGCAGGCAAATATATTGCCGCAGCATTATTAAGCGGATCAACTCTTGACAACGGAGGTATCGAAGTGATGCCCAACGTAAAATATAAAGAGGTTGTCCAGAAGGTAGCAACTAGCGGATTGATCACAGATTCATCTTGTGATTTTACAAACGCAGGAAACGTCACGTTGACGGAAAGAATTATTCAACCAGAAGAGTTTCAGGTAAACCTTGAACTTTGTAAGACTCCATTCGTGGCGAATTGGGGAGCGCAAAGCATGGGTTATTCTGCTTTTGATCAATTGCCTCCAACGTTTTCTGAGTTCTTGATTGCTCATGTAGCGAAAGAAGTAGCGGCGGCAACTGAAAATAATATCTGGCAAGGAAATTTAGGAGGCGCACAAGCAGGAGAGTTTAGCGGACTTGCAACTCTTATGACTGCTGATGCTGATGTGATTGATGTTGCGGCAGTAGGTGGCGGAGTTGATTCGGCTAACGTAATTGCTGAACTAGGTAAGATTGTTGATGCAGTTCCTGCGGCACTTTACGGTAAGGAAGATATGTTCTTGTATATCTCACAGAATATCGCTCGTGCTTATGTTCGTGCATTAGGTGGATTTGCGGCGGCAGGAGTTGGTGCAAATGGTACAAACAACCAAGGAACACAATGGTGGAACAACGGTGCTTTAACTTTTGACGGAGTTAAGATATTTGTTGCTCAAGGATTACCTGACAACTACGCAGTAGCGGCTCAGAAATCAAACCTATACTTTGGCACTGGACTACTTTCAGACATGAACTTAGTGAAGGTTTTGGACATGGGTGACCTAGACGGCTCACAAAATGTGAGGGTCATAATGAGATTTACTGCTGGTGTGCAGTACGGAATCGGGTCTGACGTCGTTTTATATTCTTAATTTATAACTTAAAAAGGGCGTTTAGGGGACAACCTTAATCCGCCCTTTTTTTTTAAACAAAACTATTATGGCGTGTTTATTAACAAAAGGCAGAAAGCTACCTTGTAAATCAGCTTTTGGCGGAATCAAAGCCGCCTATTTTATGGACTTTGGGGACTTGGGTGACCCAACTTATACATCAGGAGAAATCACTGCTATAAGCGGAACACCTACGGTCTACAAGTTTGATGTGAAAGGATCATCATCACTAGAAACAACTATCACAAGTTCTAGGGATACTGGTACAACCTTTTATACTCAGACTTTAAACTTAACTTTGACGTTTTTGGACAATGCAACTCAGCAAGAAATACAATTAATTGCGGCGGCAAGACCACAAGTGGCGGTTGAGGACTACTATGGGAACATGTTTCTAGTGGGTTTAGAAAATGGTGCTGAGTGTACTGGGGGATCAATCGTGACTGGCACAGCCGCAGGCGACCTCTCAGGCTTTACTTTAACAATGGAGGCAATGGAAGAAACTGCCGCTCCATTCATTACATCAACTCTAATAACTGGAGCAAGTCAAGGAACTCAGATTACCCCAACGGGTTAATTTTTGTTTGGTTAGTTGAGAGGCAGTCTTCGGACTGCTTTTTTTTTGATTCAACTTTTCAAAAATAAATCACTTTTTACGTTATACTACTAGATGATAATTTTAAAAACCTCCTCAACTGCTCAATCATTATCCGTAATTCCCAGAGAATACGCTGCTACCTTCAGCATGAATATCCGTGATGATAGTACGAATGTCACTAAAATATACGAGGTAACAACAGCCACTACAGTAGGTAATTATCTAGTATTTAATAATACATTTAATCCCATCTTGGTTGAGGCTCATTTTTATGATCTAAGATTATACGTTGATTACAATTTTTGGAATACAAATTTTAATTTATGGGAGTTGGAAAACACAAAATGGAATGAAACGAACACCTTTGTTTCTGAGATATTCTCGGATCGTATTTTTTGCACAGATCAAACGATTGATCAAACGAAAAACGAGTATTATGAACTTAACAAAGGTCAATACGTCTTCAATAACTCCTATGACAATGACTATATTGTAACATGAAAAGGAACAAAAAAACTAAACTAGCAAACCCAACGGTAAAGCACGTCAAAAATGAGACTGAAGTCGGTGTAATAAATCTAAGCACTTACACTAGTCCAGAGGTCAAGGAGGTAGCCAATAAGGATTGGGTATCTTATGGAGAAGATAATGACTATTTTCAGTTCCTGATAGATCGTTACAATGGCAGTCCGACAAATAACGCGGCTATCAATGGAATAAGTCAAGCCATTTATGGCAAAGGATTAAATGCAACCAACGCAAATAAGAAGCCAGATCAATATGCTCAGATGCTTTCATTGTTACACAAAGACTCTGTCAGAAAAGTTTGCTATGATTTGAAGCTAATGGGTCAGGCAGCAATGCAGATAATTTACTCAAAGGATAGGAAAACAATAACTAAAATTGAGCATTTCCCAATTGAAACACTTAGGGCAGAAAAGGCAAATGAAGAAGGAGAGATTCCTGCATATTACTATTTTAAGGACTGGGCAGAGATTAAACCAAGCGATAAGCCACTCAGAATCCCTGCTTACGGAATGTCAAAGGAGGCTATTGAGATATATTACATTAAGCCTTATCGTGCAGGGTTCTATTACTACTCGCCAGTTGATTATCAAGGTGGCTTGCAATATTGTGAACTAGAGGAAGAAATAAGTAACTATCATTTGAATAATATAATGAACGGATTAAGTCCGTCAATGCTTATTAATTTTAACAATGGGACACCAAATCAGCAGGAAAGAGAATTAATTGAGCAGAGGATCGCCTCTAAATTCTCAGGATCTTCAAATAGTGGCAAATTCATACTTGCATTCAATGACAACAAAGAGGCACAAGCTGAAATAACGCCAGTCCAATTATCAGATGCACATAATCAATATCAATTTCTTTCAGATGAAAGCGCAAAGAAGATAATGGTAGCGCATCGGGTGGTGTCGCCTATGCTTTTAGGGATCAAAGACAACTCAGGACTAGGTAACAATGCGGATGAGATAAAGACTGCAAGTCTATTAATGGATAATACGGTCATTCGACCTTTTCAAGAGTTGCTAATCGACTGCTTTGATACTCTGCTATCCTATAATAATATTTCATTAAACCTATATTTCACTACGTTGCAACCTTTAGAGTTTACTGAGGTAGACACAACGCTTCAAGATGCAGAAACCATTGAAGAAGAGACTGGAGTTGAGGCAGTAGATGAGGATCAGGTTGTTTCAACTGAAGACGTGAGCGTTGATGAGGTTGAAAAGGTTGATGCTTCTTATAATGGTGCGCAGATTTCTAGTGCAATTTCTATTATTGAGAAAGTCAAGGAGGGTATATTAACACCCGATCAAGCGAAGACATTCTTGATCCAGTTCTTGCAGTTACCAGAAGACATTGCAAACTCATTCTTTAGTAATGAGACTATTGATCTATCAAAGGTTCGCTCTTATCTTGAATCTAAAAGGGAAAAGACATTATCTGAAACAATTGAAGAGGAAAATAAGATTCAATTATCATTAAAAGCCTATCCTTGGGATCAATGTATAAAAGAGCAGACTGCAAAATACGGAGCAACTGCCGCTCCAAAAATATGTGGATATATCAAGGAGAATATGGGCGTTACTTTAAAAGAAATTGACGGTCAAATTGCATTTGAAACTATTGAAGAGGCTGAAAAAATGGCTGAACTAATGGGATGTAAAGGACATCATGAGCATGAGGTTGATGGAGTAACTTATTATATGCCTTGTGAGTCTCATGACAATATTGAGGAGTTGTCTAGTTCACAAGAATTAGAGAAATTCATTTCATTGGGAGAAGATGAGGATGATTTATTGGATGGTTATGATTTGATTGATGTCTCAGAGGTTGATTACGAAAAAGATGAGGAACTAGATCGTAAAATAATTGACTTAAATAAGCCTAAAGTATCAGCTTTGCAGAAGGTTGTTAACCTAGTAAGGACGGGAGATGCTTATAAGAACAGAAAATCAGATCAAGATGGCACGTCTAAGCAAGATGAATCATTAAGATTTCTGGTCAGATATCAATATGCACCTTTAAAGAAGCAAGAAGACACAAGGGATTTTTGTAATGCGATGGTAAACGCTAAAAAAATATATCGAAAAGAAGACATTATTGCTTTAACTGATAAGGTTGTCAATAAAGGCTTTGGTAAAGGGGGTTCTAATAAGTATTCAATCTGGTTGTATAAGGGAGGCGCTAGATGTTTCCATAAATGGTTCAGAAAAACCTACGTTATAAAGGAGGACAGAAACATTAATAGGAAAGGAATCACTAAAAGGGATGAGATAACAACCACCAAAGCAAAGTCTTTAGGATTTAAAGCGCCAGTAAATGATCAACTCGTTCCAGTCGCTCCGAGAGACATGCAATTTGAAGGGTACACCAAAGCATATTGGGATAAGATGGGATTTAAAAACACTGCAAATTAAAGATTATGGCAACGGCATTATTCATAAATAGGACAGACCTTGTAAGGAATAGCATACTTGACGGAAATGTGGACACAGACAAATTTGTTCAGTTCATTAAGACTGCGCAAGTGGTGACTATCCAACAATACATGGGAACTAAATTATACGATAAGATGGGAACATTGATTTCAACTGATGAAATTGATCTTCCTGCAAACGCCGCATATAAAACGCTTTTAAACGATTATATTCAGCCGATGCTTATATGGTACTCTCAAGTGGATTACGTTCCATTTGCGGCTTATCAGATACGTAACGGAGGGATTTATAAGCATTCATCTGAGAACTCAGAAACGGTAAGCAAAGATGAGGTTGATTTTCTGATTGAAAAATGCCGAACTCAAGCTGATTGGTACTCCAGAAGGTTCATTGATTTCATGGCTTTTAATCAGCAGACCTATCCCGAGTATACTAACAACACAAATGATGATTTATACCCTAGTCAAGACGCAGTTTTTAACGGTTGGAATATATGAAGAAGGTAAAATTAAAAGACAAGAACGCTGAAAAGCTAAGAGTTTTTTTACAGAAAATTGAAGAGATAAAAAAAGAAAAAAATGGCAACTCTATTTAACACCAGAATAGCAGATACTTATCAAGGACTGCTCAAAACAATTGATAATGAAATTTTAGGCGCAGGATTTACCGAGATAAGTGACGGGTCTGGAAATGGGACAAGCGTTTTTCTGAATACTGGCGGAGATTTAGAGGCTACTGGAATCGTTTCTTTTGGATCATTAAAGGATATCGGGGAAAATATCACAATCGCTAAGTTTGTTGATGCGACAGATGGCTTAATTAATAACGACAATGACACCACAATTCCAACAAGTGCGGCTATCATAGATTATGTTGCTACTCAAATAACTCTTGAAGACCTAGATTTTACTGGAGACGGGGGTTCAGCAGGATCTATTGATTTAGATACTCAAGTTTTTAACCTTTTAGGAACTACAAATCAGATAACAACAAGCGGAAGTGGTCAGACTTTGACCATCGGTCTACCTAGTAGCGTAACTATTTCGGGAACATTAACGGCAACGACTTTCTTAGGTGATTTAAACGGGACTATTAACACGCTTACAACTGCCGTGACCCAGCCACTTGGAGACAATTCCACAAAAATAGCAACGACTGCCTTTGTTGATCGAGTAATAACCGCTCAAGACTTAGATTTTGCAGGGACTACGGGAAGTGGATCAGTTGATCTGGATTCTCAAACCTTTACAATTCAAGGAACAACCAACGAAATCACAACGGCGGCAACGGGTCAGGTTTTGACGGTTGGTTTGCCTTCCTCAATTACAACTAATTTGGTCGGAAACGTGACGGGCAATGTCACGGGTAATTTAACGGGAGATGTTACGGGCGAACTAACGGGTAATGTAGTAGGAGACCTTACGGGGAACGTCACGGGCAACGTGGTTGGAAACGTCACGGGAGATTTGACGGGTAATGCTGACACGGCAACTGCTTGGGCAAATGGAAGGACAATAACCTTGACGGGAGAAGCTACGGGGATCACTCCATCAATAGACGGCACTACGAGTGTCTCAGCGGCTCTCACATTAACGAACTCAGCGGTAATAGGTAAAATACTGACGGGGTTACAAAGTCCCGCAGGAGCTACCATATTGGCTACTGATAGCATGTTACTTGCTTTTGGAAAATTACAGAGTCAAATAAACGGAATTGCTGAAGGATTACAGTTTCAAGGCTCTTGGAATGCCTCTACAAATACGCCTACTTTAACAAGCGGCGTAGGAACGCAAGGTCATTACTATATAGTCAGCGTTGCGGGATCGACAGACCTTGACGGGATCACAGATTGGGAGGTAGGCGATTGGGCGATCTACTCAACGACTAGCGTTTGGCAACGATTGGATCAAACGGGCGTACAAGGTACGGGCACAACGGGCAACCTAACAAAATGGGCGACGGGCTCAACGATATCTGACTCAATTGTTTCGGAATCTGGAACGGCTTTGACCGTGACGGGATCACTCACAACAACTTTAGCCACTACGGTAAGCGGAAATTTAACCGTCGGAACAGATTCTTTAATTGTGAATAGCGTTTCTGATGCCGTTTCAATGGCGGGAATCTTAACTGTTGCAAGTCCCGTGATAAATACGGGTATCTCAGGATCAGCGGTATTAGATGATGACACTTTTGCAACGGCTAACACCACAACGGTGGCAACGACAGAAAGCATCAAGGCTTATATTGATAGTAATACGGGTTCGGGAACTGCGGGAAAAATTCCAAAATTTGCAGCGGGTGGTGAAAGCCTTGATGATAGTATTATTGACCAGTCATCGGGAAATGTAACGATAAACACTTTAGGAACGGGAACGAGTAAGCTACAAGTCGTTGGGGGGATACGAAATTGGAACTCCGCTCTTACATTATCAAGTAGGTTGGAAACCGATGGACTTTATTTTTCGGGAGCGCAAGATGCTTATATCGTTTCTCAACAAGCGTTAAATTTTTATGCGGGAAATGCTCAAAAACTATCAATCTCATCGGGGGGTGTTGCTACTTTTAGTGGTAATGTAAAATTATTAGGAATTTTAGAATTAAATGATGTCGCTCAATCAATAGATTTTTTACAAAGTGGAGCTATAAATTTTGATTCAAACAATGACCAAACGGGGAGAGTATTAACTATTGGTTCTAATCGCACTGGAGTTTCTGGAGGGACTACAAATGTTACTTTTTCAGAAGATGGAAATTCAACTTTTGCAGGAAACGTGGGAATTGGTGATCC
>ENA-OSJC01000802-OSJC01000802.1-marine-metagenome-genome-assembly--contig:-NODE-802-length-28742-cov-4.986743_pt1 | contig 28742 bp, 29 predicted proteins | sample MGYA00237885_ERZ534234 | MGnify/ENA primary metagenome ERZ534234 (study PRJEB26413, sample SAMN06343907) | marine metagenome | isolation source: coastal waters | place: Atlantic Ocean: West Antarctic... | reverse complement strand
TAGGTGATGTGGTTAGAGGTCCAATGCTTGCTCATAAAGCTTCAGAGGAAGGAATAATGGTTGTAGAGAGAATTGCTGGTAAGCACTTAGAGATGAATTATGACCTTGTTCCTTCAGTGATTTATACCCATCCTGAGGTTGCATGGGTTGGAAAAAATGAAGAAGAGCTATCAGCTGATGGTGTTGAATTCAAAACAGGATCCTTTCCCTTTGCTGCAAGTGGTCGGGCCTTGGCTACTGGCGAAAGTACGGGCTTTGTAAAAGTGATAGCAGATAAAAAAACAGATACAATACTCGGCGTTCACGCATTCGGCCCTTCAGCTGCGGACATAGTTCAGCAGGGTGTTGTTGCTATGGAGTTTGGTGGAAGTGCTGAAGATTTAGGACTCACAATTTTTAGCCATCCAACGGTATCAGAGGCTTTGCATGAAGCTGCCCTTGCTGTAAATGGACAGGCAATACATATAGGAAATAGAAAAAAATGAATTTACATGAATTTCAAGGCAAAGAATTATTTGCAAAGTTTGGCCTTCCCGTCTCTAAAAATAAGGTGATATCTTCAGCAGATGAGGCAGTAATAGCTTGCAGAGATATTGGTGGTAGTAAGTGGGTTATAAAAGCTCAAGTTCATGCCGGTGGCCGAGGAAAAGCAGGGGGTGTGAAGTTAATCAACACCCCGGAAGAAGCGATTAATTTTGCAAATCATTGGCTGGGAAAGCGCTTGGTGACCTATCAAACGGATGCCGAGGGCCAGCTTGTAAGTTCAATTCTTATCGAGGAATGCACTGATATCGCAGAAGAACTTTACTTAAGCGCGGTTGTTGATAGAGGCACGCAGAGAATTGTGTTTATAGGTTCAAGTGAAGGCGGTGTAAATATTGAAGAAGTTGCAGAAAAGACTCCTGAGAAAATCATCTATGAGCCAATCGACCCATTGACTGGACCATTACCATTTCAAGCAAGAAAAATTTCTAAGGTTCTAGGGTTAAATCCTGAGCAATCAAAAGAATTTGTTAAGATGCTACCCCAACTCACTGAGCTTTTTATTGAGCATGATCTAGCGTTGCTTGAGATCAACCCACTCGTCATCACACAAGGTGGAAAATTACATTGCCTGGATGCAAAAATTACCATTGATTCAAATGCGCTTTACAGACAGCCATTAATTCAAGAGATGCATGATCCGTCTCAAGAAGACCCGAAGGAATCTGAGGCAGCAGCAAACGATCTAAGTTACGTTTCATTGGATGGAAATATCGGTTGCATGGTTAATGGCGCAGGACTTGCAATGGGTACCATGGACACAATTAAATTTTTTGGTGGAGCCCCCGCTAACTTTCTTGATGTTGGAGGAACCGCAACTCAAGAGAGGGTCTCCAAGGCCTTTAAGATAATTCTTGCAGATCCTGAGGTGAAGGTAGTTTTGGTTAATATATTTGGTGGAATTGTTCGATGTGATCTTATTGCAGAGGGCATCTTAGCTGCGATAGAAGAGGTTGGAGTCTCCATTCCTGTCGTCGTGAGATTAGAGGGGAATAACGCAGAGCTTGGAAGTAAAATTCTAGAAAAATCTAACGCGGAAATTGTTAGTTTAAACGACCTTGAAGAAGCATCTAAAAAAGCAGTGGAGCTAAGCAAATGAGTATATTAGTAAACAAGGACACTAGATTATTGGTTCAGGGTTTTACAGGCTCTCAAGCAACATTACATTCTGAGCAGTCCATCGAATATGGAACCAACATCGTTGGTGGAGTAACTCCTGGCAAGGGTGGTCAGATGCATCTTGGAGCTCCTGTTTTTAATTCAGTGCATGATGCAGTTGAGGCAGTGCAACCCAATGCTTCAATTATTTTTGTTCCAGCTCCATTTTGTAAGGATTCTATACTCGAGGCTGCCGATGCTGGAATTAAGCTGATCATCTGTATTACGGAAGGTGTACCAACCTTGGACATGCTCATTGTAAAAAAACGCATTGATGAGCTGGGCATCACATTGATTGGCCCAAATTGTCCTGGTGTCATAACTCCCGGAGAGGCAAAGCTAGGAATCATGCCGGGAAATATACACATGACAGGTTCTGTTGGAATTATTTCTAGATCTGGCACTCTAACTTACGAGGCTGTAAAGCAAACCACAGATTTGGGACTGGGCCAAAGCACTTGTGTTGGCATAGGGGGAGATCCAATTCCTGGAACCTCATTCATTGATGTCTTAAAACTCTTTGAGGCTGATGACCAAACTAAGGTGATTGTCATGGTTGGTGAGATTGGTGGAACGGCTGAAGAAGAAGCTGCAGAATATATTCGAGATCATGTTTCCAAACCTGTAATTTCATACATTGCAGGTCAAACAGCTCCAGCAGGTAAGCGCATGGGTCATGCAGGTGCAATCATTGCTGGTGGTAAAGGAACGGCCGCAGATAAAATAAAAAAACTGCAAGAATGCGGGGTGCACATTGCTGACAATCTTCCGCAGATTGGAGCTAAGGTTAAAGAGGTCGTAGGTTAAGACTTCGTTGAATCAATCTTTTGCTGGTGTATCTCAATCTTGAGATAATTAGATATGCAAAGATTGTTAGACCTGTGATCATTCCGATCCAGATACCACTTGGTCCTAAACCAGATCCATTGATTCCATAGGTTAGATAGTAGCCCACAGGAAGTGCTACAACCCAGTAAGTTAATATAAGCATCAACATGGGCACAAATGTGTCTTTGTAGCCTCTTAAGCTGCCCAAAGCCCCCATTTGCAATCCATCAGCTATTTGAAAGATAGCACCAAATAACAGGAGTTGATAGGCGATGTTAAATACCTCTAAATCATTTGTATAAATACTAACCAAAGTATCTCGAAAAGCTAAAATTAACACAGTATTCAAAACGGCCCCTGAGACGCATATTAAAATTGAAACATGTGACGCATAGCGCGCCTGAATAGGAGAGCCCTCACCAATAAGATTTCCAACACGCGTTGCTGCTGCTAAACCTATGGATAGAGGCAGCATAAACAAGACACTGGCAATATTAATTGCAATAGTATGTGCGCTCACGACAGTTTGACCGAGTGAACCAAGAATTAATGCTGCCCCCGAAAACATACTGAGCTCAACAAAGATACCAAACCCAATTGGAATACCTAATTTCAATGCTTCAACAGTGGTTTCTTTGTTGGGTTTTGAGAATTTAGAAAATAGCTTGGTGGGCTGATACTCTTTCTTGCAATAAATAATTGCTATGAGGGCAACCATGCCGAGGCAAAGATTAATTGAAGTAGCATAACCACAACCCACACCACCCATGGGAGGAATATTAAAGTAACCATAAACAAAAATAATATCTAGTGGGATGTTAAAAAGCATTCCCAGGAAAGCAACCCAGAAAACAGGAAGAGTTAACCCCATGCCTTCGCTGTAACATCTTAAGCAAGTAAAAATCATATTAGCTAAAAACCCATAGGACATAGCTTTCAGGTAGCCGTCAGATACCAGGGCTATTGATTCCTCGATTTGAAATAACGGGAGTAAGGAGCTCAAATTCCTGTACAGAAGGAATCCTAGGATTCCAATAAAAAGACTAACCCAGAGTATCTGACGTACTTTCTCGCCAATTTCCTCATATTTCTTTGCGCCAAACAGCTGTGCCACAATTGGTGTGACCGCAAAAAGAAAACCTCCCAATAGAAAATAAATTGGCAGAGTTAAAGCATTGCCAATGGCAAGACCAGATAAATCCAAGGAGCTCGCCCTTCCAGCCACAATGGTATCTGTGACCTGCATTCCCATATAGGATAATTGAGAGCCATAGATGGGAATCCCAATCTTTAGGAATTGTTTTAACTCAGATAATAAATTTTTCAAAAATAAGCCCACGAAATTTCATCGGTACTTTATCATATAAACATTGTTGTAGTTTTGGAGAGAACCATCAGGCGTGATAACAGACCATACTGGTTGAAAAAAATAACCACAAGGGCAATTGCTCGATATGTGAAGCATTTTCTTGCACCTCAGTTTAAAAAACTAGGCAGGGGAGCTGTTTTTTTTAAGCCCCGCTTTATCAAGCTGTTTGGTTCAAATATTTCTGTTGGCAATTACTCAACTTTTATTTGTGCCCCAGATGACTACATTCAATTAACAAGCTGGGATAGTGGTGATTGGAATGGAGAAATTACCATCGGCGATTTTGCACTGATCTCTCCAGGCGTCAGGATCATGGCAGCATTAGACGTTACTATTGGGGATGCATGTATGTTTGGCCATGGTGCATGTATTACAGATGCTGATTGGCATGGAATATATGACAGAACAAGAGTGGTTGGGGAGCCAAAACGAGTGCAGTTAGGTCAAAATGTATGGGTAGGTGAAGACGCAATGATTTGTAAGGGCGTCCAGATTGGTGATAACAGCATCATAGGAGCAAGATCAGTGGTGACCAAGGATGTGCCTCCAAATACTATTTATGCTGGTAATCCTGCAGTGCTAGTTCGCAGCCTAGATGAAGCAAAATTCATCACTAGAAAAGATTTTTTCAGTGACCCCGCGAAGCTAGTAAAAGATTTTGATTTGCTAGATCGATTCACACTTGGTGATAACTCTTTTTGGAGTTGGCTCAAGAGTATTTTTTGGAGAAATAAACAACATTGATTTCTATTGCAACAGACAATCAAATCCCAGAGATTGAAAAATACCTACTACAGTATTTTTCTCAAAAACGTTTTAATTTAAGGCACCTGCCATCTGAGGAGCTGATTCCTCAAAACTTACAAGATATGGATGCAGTCTTCGTAAGGTCAACCTTAGAGGTGGATGAGATATTTTGCTCAATGCCAAATTTAAAATTTGTTGGCTCTGCTACCGCAGGAATGAACCACCTCCATCTTGACTCTCTTCACCGTCACAATATTCATTGGGCCCATGCACCGGGCTGTAATTCCAGCAGCGTAACGCATTACGTGATGGCTGTGATAGCTGAGCTAATCAAACAGGGTCTTTTCAATGTCAGACAGACAGTAGGCATTATTGGTTATGGAAATATTGGTAAAAAACTTTATGCATTGCTTAATGATTTAAACATTCCTTGCCTTGTTCATGACCCTCTGTTGCAAGAGGACCATTTGGCTCCCCTAAGCGAGGTGCTCAGCTGTGATTTGATTTCAATCCATGCTCCCGCGACTGCAGCAGGACCATACCCAACTTTGGGATTAATTAATGCCACTCATAAAGAGCTACTAAAAAATAAGATTTTAATTAACTCTTCTAGAGGCGGCTTGGTGGATGAAGCTCTTCCACTTGAACTTGATAGCTTGATTTACGTTGCTGATGTTTGGCTAGACGAGCCCAAACCTAATCTTCAGTTGATTGAAAGAGCCTTTATTGCAACACCACATATCGCAGGCTACAGCATAGAAGGCAAGCTCAATGGATCTCAAATCATGGCCTCAAAATGTGCAGAATTCTTTGAACAGAAATCAATCTGTCAAGATATAGGATTAAATTTAGCACCTTATCCCGAAGACGGGAGGGAGTTGATTCGGGATATGCATGGCTTTGGGTTTCCAATTAACCTGTTTCATCGAGAGCTTGATCTCATTGCTATTTCAACCCAACTCAAGGCTTTGACTCAAGAATCTCTTGCCGAAGGGTTTAAGCGTATGCGAGTAAATCATCCTTCCAGGCATGATTTTAGTGTGTTTGATTATTCTAGACTTGAGAATATTGATGAAGACATGGATCTAGACTTCCTCAGCAATCTAAGAAATTTTAATTAGATAAAAGGAACCAATGGAATGTTGCAGCTGGTGATAACCAACATTGCTAGAGTAACTGAAAGAAATTTGAAAGTTTTGTGGATGCTCATGACTTATTTTAAACTATTTGCTCAAGACGAGCAGGAAATTTCTAGATTCTTAGCCCATTCCGGGGCTTTATCAGCATAGCGATCAAATTCAGGATGCTCTGTGTAAGGTTTGGATAATATTTCCAGTAATTGTTCGATCATTGAGTGCTCTGATTCCTCTGCAGAATCTATCACCTCTTGAGCCATATAGTTTCTAAGTATAAATTTAGGATTAACTGCGTCCATGTAAAGAGATTTTTTCTTATCATTCTGCCGATCTTGTAAATGACGTGCTTGAAAAGACTGAATCCACTCTTTGGCATTCTCACTTTTGAGCTCAGGAGTTTTCTTGTTAGTCAGAGCAATTTTTAAGTTTCTAAATGTATTGGTGTAATCTAACTTTTCATTTTCCATGATCTCGAGCAATCCTTGAATGATTGAAGTATCTTCTTGAGCCTCAGACATTAGACCAAGTTTTTTTCTGTACATAGATGCAAGTTCAGCTTGAAAGATTTGCTCATATGTCCCTAAGATTTCTTCTTGTTCTTTTTCTCCAATCAAAGAAGAAAGAGCATGACCTAATGCTGAGCAATTCCATAGACCAATGTATGGTTGATTCTTGTATGCATATCTTCCCTGATGGTCTGAATGATTGCAGACATAGCCTGGAAAGTAATCTTCCATGAAGCCGTAAGGACCATAGTCCAGAGTTTCGCCAAGTATGCTCATGTTGTCAGTGTTGAGTACCCCATGGCAGAATCCACAAGCTTGCCACTTAGCAATCAGCAATGCTGTTTTTTTTACAACCACTTTAAAAAAATCTTGATATCGCTGACCTTCACTAACATCAAAGCATGGATATTGATCGATACAGTAATCTGCAAGCGCCTTCACTTGCTCGGGTTGGTTTTGATAATAAAAGTACTCAAAACTACCAAAGCGAATATGGGTCTGTGCAGTACGCACCATCATTGCTGCTTTTTCCGTCTTCTCTCGAATTACCGGCTCATCACTGCCAATGATCATTAAAGCTCTGGATGTTGGGATAGAGAGAGCATGCATAGCTTCTCCACAAAGATACTCTCTTATAACAGACCTAAGAACCGCTCTCCCATCTCCGAACCTTGAGTAGGGAGTTTTGCCTGCGCCCTTAAGATGTAAGTCTAGCCTCATGCCTTTGACCTCAACTTCTGCAAAAAGTACACCCCTGCCATCACCAAGATTTGGAACATATTGCCCAAATTGATGCCCAGCATATGCCATGGACAATGGTTGAAAATCAGTGTTCTGAGATTGCCGATTAAAAATTTTAATAAGCTCGCTGGAGTCAACACCCTCTATGCTTAAATCTTTTTTTAGCATGAGATTTTCATGGACCAGAAATGGATGCTCAAATGGTTCGGGTTCTTGAAAGTGATAGAAATCCTGAGGAAGCTTGGCGAAAGAGTGTCGTAAAAAATTTTTCATCAAGTTCAGACTTTTGTTTGGTGATTTTCCCAGTAAGGATCCCTTAGTTTTCTTTTATAGAGCTTACCATTTTCATCTCTAGGCAATTGCTCCATTAAGTCGATTGATTTTGGAAGCTTCATTTTAGCCATATTTTCCTTGGCAAAGCTCATCAGTTCATCTTTTGTTGTTTCAGATGGGACAGTCCCAGAAACAAGCTCTATAACAGATTTAATCTCTTCTCCCCATTCTTCATTGGGTATTCCAAATACTGCAACATCAGCAACCAGCGGATGCATTAAAAAGATACTTTCGATTTCTGCAGGGTAGATATTGGTTCCGCCTGAAATAATCATATCAATCTTGCGGTCGCACAAAAAAAGATACTTATCCTTATTTAAGTAACCAACATCACCAACTGTAAAAAAAACTGATCCATCTATCTCTAATCGATCTTTCTTAGTCTTTTCTAGGGCATCTTTATATTCAAAATCTGTGCCGTCTCTTAACTTCATGTATACAGTTCCTTGGGTTTCTGTTGGAACTTCAAGGTGATCATCATCTAAAATTTTTAATTCGGCCCCAGGCCACGCCTGTCCTACCGTCCCTGGAAATTTTTTCCAAGACTCAGAGCTGACGACTGTGCCACCTCCTTCTGTAGCTGCATAATATTCCCAAATCACATCACCCCACCAAGCAATCATCGCTTGTTTGGTGTGAACAGGGCAGGGCGCTGCTGCATGTATCATTGTTGTGAGAGAATCGTGACTGTAATTATTTTTTACATCCTCGGGTAGTTTCAGGAGTCTATGAAATTGCGTGGGAACCATGTGGCTAGAAGTCACTTTGTATTTATCAATAAGATAAAGCATCTTCTCAGCATCAAACTTATCCATGACCACAAGGCAATGACCATAATGCAGCGCAGCGGTTGAATGGACTATAATTGCGGTGTGATACATGGGAGAGCCAACAAGATGGACGTTACTGTCAAATGGTTGGATTTTGTAAAGACTATAGATCATTGCAAACATTGTCAGAATTTCATCTGGGTCTCCTGAAATCAGCGCTCTTTTTACACCTTTTGGTTTTCCTGTGGTGCCAGATGTATAGTTCATCACCTGTCCAGCTGTTCTATTCTCTGGGTTTAAGTCAGGATGGCGGTTGATGAATGACTCAAGCTGAATAAACCCTTCTATTTCATCACTTGCAATGCATGCATTGTCAGAAAATCCACTCTCTCTTTTAGCTTGAATGCAGGCCTCTTTAAGGTGCAGATTTGCGCCCGAGGCAATAAAAGCTTTCGCCCCTGAATCGGTCAAAATGTATGCAATCTCTATCCCAGTTAAATGCCAATTTATTGGAACAATATAGAATCCTGCTTGAGCGCATGCCAGATAGGATATAAAGTATTCTGCCGAATTAGGCAGAACTAACGCAACCGAATCTCCAGGTTTCAGGCCAAGATGCCTTAGAGCATGAGTTAATTTATTGGCCTTCGAGAGAAGCTCCCCCCTGGTCCAAGCTTTCTCTGATGGATCAATAAGCGCTATTTCATCCGGTGCATTATTAGCAATGTTATAAAATCCCAGCTCACTCATTTCAGTTCCCCGTTGAAAAGTGCATCCAATGATTCTAACTTTGTAAGATTTGAAATGTAAGGGATCAACTGATATTAATATGTAATAATAATTTTTTATCTTTTCTAAGAAACAATGAATTTCTTTCTCGACTCTTTTAATCAAGAAACCCTCTGGTTTCTCGTGGTTATGTATGACTTGTGCTTGGCAATTTTTCTCTATAGATTTTTTGGAAAATATGGTCTCTACTGCGCGGTAATTTTGGGAATTGTTCTGGGTAATCTCCAGGGAGGCAAGATAAGTCAACTTACAATTTTTGGCATGGACTTGAATGTAAGCATGGGCGCTATTCTATATTCTGGTATCTATTTTGCTACTGATCTATTGAATGAAAAGTTCGGTAAGAAGGAAGCCAATAGAGCAGTTATGCTTGGGTTTGTAGCAAATATTGCAGTCATGCTTACCTTGGTGCTCAGTACGAAATTTTTACCTTCAGATCTTTCAGGCTCCGCATTAGAGGTTCATAACGCTATTTCAGTCCTTGCTTACTACTCACCAATTTTTATTATAGGCTCATTGACAGCGTATCTCATTAGCCAGACCTTTGATGTATGGTTTTTTCACTATCTAAAAACTAAAACCAATGGAAAAAAATTGTGGCTTAGAAACAATCTCTCAACTATGGCATCACAGCTAATTGATACTTTGATTTATCAGTTTACGTGGGTACTAGCAACTGACCTCACATTCAGCCAGGCATTCGGTTTGGCGGCTGTGAAGTATGTATTTAAGGTCCTCATAGCTCTAGTAGACACCATCTTTATTTACTGGGTGAGAGACTGGGATGTGAAAAGTTAACCTGGACTTTCTATAGTTGGATTATAATTAAACAAAACCGAGAATTTTGTTATGACAGATAAGCCAAATACTTCAAAAGAATCTTTAAAGCAGGAGCTTTCGCCTGAATCATTTCATGTAACTCAAGAGGGTGGTACTGAAAGACCATTTACCGGTCAGTACTGGGATCATGTAGAAGATGGCGACTATGCATGTATTTGTTGTGGAGAAAAGCTCTTTAAGTCTAATGCTAAATTTGATGCAGGGTGTGGTTGGCCAAGTTTTTATGAGTCATCTGATAATTCTAAGGTTAAAGAACTAGAAGACAACTCTCTATCAAGAGTGCGCACTGAAATCAGATGCTCAAATTGTGATGCTCACCTAGGACACGTTTTTACAGATGGTCCAGATCCTACAGGCCTTAGGTACTGTGTGAATTCTGCATCTTTAGATTTTGAGAAAAAATAACATACTTTTTCTGTGACCATTAAGCAATCTTCCTCTTTTAAATCTTCGATCAGGGTTGGTGGGTGGACATTTGTTTCAAGGATAGCTGGTTTAGTAAGAGATATTGTGACCACAAGCTTGCTTGGAGCAAGTACTTTTCATGATATTTTTGTTGTTGTCTTAAAAATACCTAACGTTTTTAGGCGGTTCTTTGCTGAAGGTGCTTTTAGTCAAGCCTTTATACCCATCTATTCAGAGTACCTTGCTAAAGATCAGGAGGTCGATGGGCAAGAATTTCTTAATTCACTTGCAGGAATTCTTATAAGCACCTTGTTTATATTTACTGTCATTGCTTTGGCTGTTGCGCCGTTGTTCATTTTAATTTTTGCACCTGGCTTTTATTTTGATGATACAAAGCAAGCTTTGGCAGTTAACTTGCTCCAAATCATGTTTCCATATCTAGGGTTGATTTCATTGGTTGCTTTTGCATCCGGCATTCAAAACTCTCATGATAGATTCTCTATTCCAGCAGCCACTCCAGTCATTTTTAACCTAACCATTATTGCTTGCGCAATATTTCTAGCACCTCAATTAGAAGTGCCTGTCATTGCTTTGGCTTGGGGAGTTTTGCTGGCAGGCTTTCTGCAACTTCTTCTTCAGATAGCGCCTCTTATGGCGCTCCAAAAGCTTCCAATTCCAAAAATTAACTTTCACCATCCAGGAGTAAAAAAGTTTTTAATCTTGATTGTTCCGGCATTACTTGCTGGAGGAATAGCTCAGATTAATTTATTGGTCGATACGATTTTTGCATCCTTGCTAATTACAGGAAGCCCAACTTGGCTGTATGTCTCTGATAGGTTAATTCAGTTTCCATTAGGCATCTTTGCTATTGCCATTGGCACTGTCTTATTGCCCACCCTCTCAAAAGAGTTTGGGGCAGGCAACATGAGTAATTTTACCGAACATCTTGAAAAAGGTTTTAAGCTAATCTTCTTTTTGGCCATACCTTCTGTAGTCGGACTACTTTTCTACGCTGAGCCTTTGCTAGGCACAATATTTCATAGAGGTGCTTTTCTTTGGGTGGACGTTGAGTCTTCAGCCCTAAGTCTAATTGCATTTGCAACTGGCTTGCCTTTTTTTATGGCCATGAAGGTCTTAGTGCCAGCTTTTTTTGCTAGACAAGATACCACGACCCCAATGTTGGCTGCGCTTTTAAGTCTGCTGGTTAACATTGTGCTTAATTACACACTTGCATTCTATTTTAATTTTGGTCACGTTGGCTTGGCAGCAGCAAGTTCTATTGCATCTGTGGTAAGTGTTGCAGCGCTTTGTATTTTGTTGAAAAGATTGAATTTATTATCTTTAAACTTTCTGCTGGACTCCTTTGCAATCAAGATCTTTGCAAGCAATCTTTTGTTAGTTAGTTATCTTGTATGGACTGCTCAATTTTTTGATTTCCAATTTATGACTGAAGCTTACAGAGCACTAGCCCTTTCTAGCCTTGTCATTGGTGCAATGGTTGTTTACTTTGCTTCAAGCTACGCATTTGGAATTAGATTAAAGGAGTTTAAATAATGGAGTTGATCAGAGGCCTGCATAATCTTGAATCTTTCCAAGAGAGAGTCTTCAATCAAAGCATCAGCGCTACCATTGGAAACTTTGACGGGCTACATCTTGGCCACCAAGCAATTTTGGATCAAGTGAAGCGCAAAGCATCAGCAGTAAAAGGTAAGTCCATGGTATTTTTTACTGAACCGCATGCTTCGGAGTATTTTGCTGCAGAAAATGAAATTCAGATACCCCCTCCACGCATTTGTCCTTGGCGTCAGAAATTTAGACTGCTAAGTAATTATGGGATTGATTATGCTTTCTTCTTAAAATTTAATCCTGCCTTAAAAGCTATGACTCCAGAGATGTTTATGACCGAGGTATTAGCCAAGGTAAATCTGAGTCACTTGATTATTGGTGATGATTTTAGGTTTGGAGCTAAGAGAGCGGGAGATTTTGAGTTGCTCAATAATTGGGGGCAGAAGACAGACGTTGATGTTATAGCAACCCAAACAGTTCAATATCAAAATGAAAGAATTAGCTCAACGAGAATTAGAGCTGCTTTGCTTGCAAGTGACTTCGAGATGGCCAGTTCACTTTTAGGTAGGCCGTATAGCTTTACCGGTAAGGTAGTATATGGAAATCAAATAGGTCGATCCATTGGTATCCCAACTGCAAATCTCTGGATTCCCAAGCAAAGACTCCCAATTTCTGGAGTGTATGCAGTTAGATGTGAAATCCACGGTCAGCAGGTTGCAGGAATTGCCAATATGGGTATTAGACCGACTGTTGGCGGAACTAAGCCTGTTCTAGAGGTTCATATATTCAACTTTGATGAATCTATATACGGCCAAAGATTAACAGTAGAATTTAAAAATAAACTACGGGATGAAAGGAAATTTGATAATATTGACGCATTGAAAGACCAAATCCTTCATGACATATCTCAAGCTAAAAAAATACTGGAATAATTCTCTATGACTAAAGACTATCGGGACACTTTAAATCTCCCTAACACAACCCTTTCAATGAAGGCTGGCCTCTCTCAAAAAGAGCCTGGAATGATTGAGTTCTGGGATTCTATTGATCTGTATCAAAAGATCCGCCGACAAAATCAAGGTAAACCAACATTCATTCTTCATGATGGTCCGCCCTATGCGAATGGGGATATCCATCTTGGTCATTCGGTGAATAAGATTCTTAAAGACATAACTATTAAATTTCAAAGCTTACTTGGAAAAGATGCTCCTTATGTACCTGGCTGGGATTGCCATGGGTTGCCGATAGAGCTAAATGTTGAAAAAAAACATGGAAAAAATAGTGAGTTAGTTCGTGATAAAGCACTTTTTATTAAAGCTTGTAGGGAGTATGCGCAAACACAGGTAGACAAACAAAAGTTGGACTTTATTCGCCTTGGTATTTTGGGGGACTGGAAAAACCCTTATACGTCGATGCAAAAAACTTTTGAAGCAGATACAGTCAGAGCTCTGGGCAGGATTGTAGCCAATGGCCATCTTGAGAGAGGTGAGAAGCCTGTGCACTGGTGTATGGATTGCGGTTCAGCATTGGCTGAGGCTGAGGTGGAGTATCAGGATAAAATTTCTCATGCCATCGATGTAAAGTTTCCAGTTGACCATGATTCTCTTAAGCTAATTGAGGAAGCGTTTAATGTTGAAGGCCTGAGCGATATCTCAGTGGTAATCTGGACCACAACCCCATGGACCATTCCATCAAATGTGGCGGTGTGTCTTAATGAAAATTTTGATTATGTGCTAATCAAAACCTCTAAAGGACACTTAATTATCGCAAAAGATTTAATCGCTGATTGCTTGGAAAGATGGGATCTTCATGGAGAGACCCTAGGGGAAGCAAAGGGTTCTTCTTTGTCTCATGCCGTCCTTCGACATCCCTTGTATGATCGAAAATCTATCATCTTGCTTGGTGATCACGTAACAACTGAAGCTGGAACAGGTTGCGTTCATACCGCTCCAGCACATGGTCTAGATGACCATTTTGTGTGCATTGAAAATCAAGTAGAGGCGATTAAAGCCCTTGATAATCGAGGCCTTTTTAAACCCGAGTATGATCTTATCGCTGGTTTGGGTACTAAAAAAGCTGATCCGTTGGTTGTGGAGATGCTGGAAAGTGCAAAAGCGCTGCTTTTGGACAAGGAATATAACCACTCTTACCCCCATTGCTGGAGACACAAATCACCCTTAATTTTTATGTCCACTCCGCAGTGGTTTATCTCCATGCATAAATCTGGCCTAGTTGAAGGGGCAATCAATGCAGTCCCAGGTGTTTCATGGGAGCCTGATTGGGGCTCTCAAAGAATTCTCTCAATGCTAGAAGGTCGTCCAGATTGGTGTATTTCTCGACAACGAAATTGGGGCGTACCCATTCCTTTAATTATTCACTCAGAAACTGGAGAGATTCACCCTAAGCAGAACCAGCTGTTTAATCAGATTGCTGACATCATTGAGATCGAGGGCATCGAAGGTTGGGATACATTGGATTTAAATACCTTGATAGACGATGCTGACGATTACCAAAAAGTTCATGATACTTTGGATGTTTGGTTTGACTCTGGTGTCACCCACATGTGTGTTTTAGATAAGCTATATGGTGCTGATGTGATTGCAGATCTTTATCTTGAAGGCTCAGATCAACATCGTGGTTGGTTCCAATCCTCATTATTAACCGGCATAGCAATCAATGGAATGGCCCCTTATCGCTCAGTCTTAACCCATGGGTTTGTGGTTGATGAAGAAGGAAGAAAGCAGTCTAAATCCCTTGGTAATGTTATCTCTCCTCAAAAAATTTGGGATACTCTTGGAGCAGATATTTTGAGACTTTGGGTCGCCTCTACAGATTTTAGAAGTGAGATGGTTGCTTCTGATGAGATATTTAAGAGAGTTTCTGATCAATACAGAAGGATTAGAAATACCTTTAGGTTTTTACTGGGTAACCTAAATGATTTCAACCATACAAATGATGCTGTTGATCTTAATCACTTGCTTGATCTTGATCAATGGATCTTAAATGAGTTCAATGTCCTTCAAAAAGACGTGATCACTCATTACGAGACTTACTCATATCATTTGGCCGTTCAAAGAATTCACAATTTCTGTGTGAACCAACTGGGTGGGATTTATCTAGATGTTATTAAAGATCGCCAGTACACGACTCAGAAGGACTCAACCGTCAGAAGGTCTGCACAAACTGCAATGAGGTTAATTGCTGATCAATTAGTTGTCTTGGTATCACCCATTCTCTCATTTACAGCAGAAGAGATCTGGCAAAGTGAAGAGCATTTATTGAAAAAAAATGCTTCAGTCTTTCTAACTGAGCTTAAGAGCTTCCCAACTTTTACTAGCAACCTCAATGAGTCTCAATGGCAGCGATTACTTCTGATCAAGGAGCAGGTTAATCAAGCAATTGAAGAGAGAAGAAATGTTGGAGAGATCAAAGGTTCTCTAGACACAGAAATTGATTTAGAGGTTGGTGCTGATGATTTCATGCTTCTAAGTCAATTTTTACCTGAGCTCCATTTCTTTTTTATTATTTCTAAATGTAATCTTAAACAGGGCACTGAACTACATATCTCCGTCACTCAATCAAACCACGAAAAATGCTCAAGATGTTGGCATAGAAATGAAACCGTTGGATCTGTTAAAGCTCACCCTGATCTTTGTAAACGGTGCGAACTTAATGTGGAAGGTAGTGGTGAGGATAGGCAATTTGCGTAGTTTAAATTGGGGGTATGTATCCATAGGGTTGCTCACATCAGTCGACTTAGTGCTAAAATTTCTTGCTAAACAGCATCTCGAATTCGGCCAGGTTGTTGAATTCATCCCTTTGGTCGACCTCCTTTTGGTCTACAACTCAGGTATTGCATTTAGCATGCTAGATTTTAACAATAATTTTACGGCATACGGATTAACTGTATTTGGGGTGGTTTTGGTATTTTTTCTCAATCAGATGTATCGCAATGAGACAAAACTAATAAAGCGCATTTCAATGATTTTAATTATTTCTGGTGCGCTCGGCAATATTATTGATAGGGTGATTGATGGTGTGGTCACAGATTTTTTATTTTTTCATATAGGCGATTTATCTTTCTTTATCTTCAACGGAGCTGATGCTTTTATCAGCATAGGTGCGGCTTTGTTTCTTCTTGGTGAAGTGCAGGACCATCTCTCCAAGAAAGTACTATGAGTACCAAGATATTACTTGCAAATCCCCGTGGTTTTTGTGCTGGAGTTGATAGAGCAATTGATGTTGTTGAGCAGGCAGTCAAAAAATTTGGAGCTCCAATTTATGTCAGGAATGAGGTTGTTCACAACAAAACTGTTGTTGAAGAATTAAGGTCCAAGGGAGTGGTGTTTGTTAAAGAGCTCTCTGAAGTACCAGAGTCCTCTCACGTTATTTTCAGTGCTCATGGCGTTTCTGCAGAGGTAGAGCAAGAAGCCGAGAGCCTTAATCTTATAGCTTATGACGCTACTTGTCCGCTAGTCACTAAAGTGCACAATGAAGTTCAAAGACATGCGCGAGCAGGCCGAGATATCTTACTAATTGGTCATGCTGGTCACCCAGAGGTTGAGGGAACCATGGGTCGGCACTTCCCCTTAAACACCAGCAGTAAAATCTACCTAGTTCAAGATCAAGATGAGGCAGAGTCAATTCAAATTTTGCAACCCGACAATCTTGCCTATGTCACCCAAACAACACTCAGTTTAGATGATACCCAGTCAATAGTTTCAACCCTTTATCGCAGATTTCCAAATATTTCAAAGCCTAAGAGCAATGATATTTGTTATGCCACTCAAAATAGACAAGATGCAGTCAAACAACTTGCTTTAGAAACAGACTTTATTATTGTTATTGGATCTAGTAACAGCTCTAATTCTAATAGATTAAAAGAGCTTGCTGAAAAATGCGGAGTTCCTTCGGTACTTATTGATGGCGTTGAAGAGCTCGATTTTGATGATCTCACTAAGTACAAAAGCATCGGTGTGACTGCTGGTGCATCTGCTCCTGAATCAATTGTTCAAGAGGTCATCTCAAACCTTTGTTCCAGCTTAAATGCAACAGCAAAAGAGCTAGGAGAAAACAAGGAAGATATTTTCTTTAAACTGCCGCCAGAGCTTAGGTAGCATCTACCCCTTTATTTTTCAGTCTCATGTCTTCATGGGCTACACTATTATTGGAAACATTATGAGAGAGCAATGATCATAAAAGATAGTCTTATAGATGAAGCAGTATTTTGCCCATCTCCAAATTTTGACTCTCGTCCAGCTAATGGAATAATTTCGTTAATTATTATTCATGCAATAAGCCTTCCTCCAGGGCAATATCATACTCAGCTTATTAAAGACTTCTTTTTGAATGTTCTGGATGCAGGGGATAATCCTCAACTTCAATCAATACAGCATTTAACAGTGTCATCTCATTTACTCATTACCAGAGAAGGACAATTAATACAGTTTGTCCCTTTTAATAAGAGATCATGGCACGCAGGCATTTCATCCTTTGATGGTCAGGAAGATTGCAATGATTTTTCAATTGGCATTGAGCTAGAGGGCTGTGATGACGAGCCTTTTGAGACAGAGCAGTACTCGACTCTTATTAAGACTCTTGATGCCCTAAAAGCTCAATTTTCGATTCATCCTAAAAATATTGTAGGCCATTGCGATGTAGCCCCAGATAGAAAAACAGACCCAGGCCCACATTTTAATTGGAGCTTGATAAGGTCTTCTGTATGAATAAAAAAATGATTGGTATGTTGCTGCTAGGATTTGCTTCAGGGCTCCCTTACATGCTTATTTTCTCAACCCTCTCTGCCTGGCTCAGAGATGTTGGCGTCCCCTTAAGTGAGATTGGTTTCTTTGCATGGCTAGCATTAACCTATTCTTTTAAATTTTTATGGGCACCTTTAGTTGATCGATATGAGATTCCATGGATAGCATCAATAGGCAAAAGAAAAAGTTGGATTATTTTTTCTCAATTTTTTATTTTTTTTGGATTATTTGCAATGAGTCTCATCAATCCATTGAGTCATTTGTGGTTGCTGGCTGTGTTTGCACTGATTGTTGCATTTTTTGGATCATTGCAAGATGTTGCCATTGATGCTTTGCGCATAGAAATTGGTGCTACAGAAGAACAAGGCAATCTTGCAGCCACTTACCAACTTGGATGGAGACTCGCGATCCTTGTAGCTACTTCCGTCGCTCTAATCTTTGCAGACTTTGTAGACTGGTCCTATGTTTACCAATTGATGAGTGGATTTATGATTGCTGGAATATTGGGAGCGCTTATCTTGACTGAGGGGGAGGCTTTCAAGAGTTCAGATGTCAAATTATCCACTGTATTAATCGCCTCCTTTAAAGATTTTTTTAGTAGATTTGGTATTTTTGCAGCATCATTACTTTTACTAATCATCTCGACCTATCGGTTAACAGACATTGTGATGGGCCCAATGGCTATGCCTTTTTATCTGGATATGGGGTATAGCAAAACAGAGATAGGTGCTTTGGTAAAATCTGTTGCTTTGGGAGCATCAATCATCGGTTTTTTTGCTGGGGGATACCTTATTAAGCATTTTCGCTTATCAACTTCATTATTTCTTGGTGGACTTGGCGTACTAGCAACTAATTTATTCTTCTCTTTTGTAGCTTTATCTGAATCTAGCCTTCCTCTCTTGTCATTCATAGTGGGGCTAGATAGCTTTGCTGCTGGCTTAGTCGGTACAGTGAACATTGCATTTCTTACAAGCCTCGTTTCGAAAAATTTTACAGCCGTTCAGTATGCTATGTTGACTTCTTTTATGATGCTACCAGGCAAGATCTTCAGTGGATTTTCAGGAATATTAGCAGATTACTATATCTCTATATCCACTCTCCAAATTGGATGGAGCTATTTTTTTTACACCACCTCAGCAATGAGTATTCCAGCGCTCTTACTTATTCTCATATATCGAAAAAAGCATGAAACTATTTCAAGCTAGTCTGCAGGGCTTATTCATTGTTTCAATTTTAGTCATTACTTACCTGGCAACTTATGAGCCCTCATTAGTTTCATCTGCAAGTTTGCATGATAAGTTGCTGCATTTCTTTTGTTTTATTTATCTCATCATGGTCCTTCATTTTTCTCAACTGATATCTAACAAATATGTGCAGTATGTTATAGTCGCGCTTTACGGAATTTTGATTGAGATAGTCCAAGCATTTCTCCCATATCGTTCATTTGAGTTAATGGATATTTTGGCAGATTTATCTGGAATTTTAATTGGTAGTTTTCTAATCATTTGTTTGAAAAGATTGCTTCCAAGCTATTGAATTAATATTTTTTAACCATACATAACAGATACCCTTCCAATAGAAGGATTATTGTTAATTTTTAAGTAGGAGACTTGCGATGAAATTAAAACCTTTACACGATAAAGTTTTGGTAAAAAGAACTGATGAAGAGCAAACTACCCCCGGTGGCATAGTTCTCCCAGGCTCAGCAACTGAGAAGCCTTCCCAGGGTGAAGTTGTTTCAGTTGGACCAGGCAAAAGACAGGACAATGGAGAGGTTTCTCCAATGGCAGTTAAAGCAGGTGACCTAGTCATTTTTGGCCAATATGGCGGCAATGAAGTAAAGATTGATGGGGACGAGTACCTCATTCTTAGCGAGAGCGATATTTACGGAATCTTTGGGTAATCAACAAAACAAATAATTTAATTTTTAGGAGATAAATATGTCAGCAAAAGATGTGAAATTTGGGGACTCCGCAAGAGTCAAAATGCTACAAGGTGTAAACATCCTTGCAGATGCAGTGAAGGTAACTTTGGGGCCTAAGGGCAGAAATGTAGTTTTAGATAAATCTTTTGGCGCGCCGACGGTTACTAAGGATGGTGTTTCTGTTGCAAAAGAAATTGAACTTGAGGATAAGTTTGAAAATATGGGCGCACAGATGGTTAAGCAGGTCTCCTCACAAACCTCAGATGAGGCCGGTGATGGAACAACAACTGCAACAGTTCTAGCACAATCCATTGTTAATGAAGGTCATAAGTCAGTTGCTGCCGGAATGAATCCAATGGATCTTAAGCGTGGCATTGATAAAGCAATTTCTGCTGCGGTAGCTTACGTTGAGAAACTCAGCGTTCCATGTGCAGATGATAAGACTATTTCTCAAGTAGGAACAATTTCTGCAAATGGTGATAAGGATGTCGGTGGCATTATTGCTGAGGCAATGCAAAAAGTTGGCAAAGAGGGTGTCATCACAGTTGAAGAAGGCAATGGTATTGATAATGAGCTTGATGTTGTTGAAGGCATGCAGTTTGATAGAGGATATCTATCTCCTTACTTTGTAACCAACCAAGACAACATGACAACAGAGCTAGATAACCCATTTATACTGCTGCATGACAAAAAAATCTCAAACATTAGAGATATGTTGCCATTACTTGAATCAGTTGCTAAAGCTGGAAGACCTTTATTGATTATTGCTGAAGATATCGAAGGTGAGGCACTTGCTACCTTGGTTGTTAATAACTTAAGAGGCACTGTTAAAGCCGCTGCATGTAAAGCTCCCGGATTTGGAGATAGAAGAAAAGCAATGTTAGAAGATATTGCAATCCTTACTGGTGGAACTGTTATCTCAGAAGAGGTGGGGCTTTCTTTGGAAGGCGCAACAGTTGAGGACCTTGGCACAGCAAAAAAAGTTACTCTTAATAAAGACAATACAGTGATTGTCGATGGAGCAGGCGACCAAAAAGGAATTGTAGCAAGAGTCAATCAAATAAGAGCTCAGGTAGAAGATACAAGCTCAGATTATGATAGAGAAAAACTCCAAGAGCGAGTTGCTAAATTGGCTGGCGGAGTTGCAGTCATTAAGGTTGGTGCTGGTTCAGAGATTGAGATGAAAGAGAAGAAAGCTAGAGTCGAGGATGCGTTGCATTCAACACGAGCAGCCGTTAAAGAGGGAATTGTTCCTGGTGGTGGAGTGGCTTTAGTCAGAGCTTTAGATTCTTTAACAAAACTAAAAGGTGAAAATGCAGATCAAGATGTTGGAATCAACATCGTAAGAAAGGCATTTGAAGCACCTCTTAGACAGATTGCAACCAATGCTGGCGAAGAAGCTTCTGTAATTCTTGCTAATGTTAAAGAGGGCAAGGGTTCATATGGCTTCAATGCTGCTAATGGAGATTATGGTGACATGATTGAAATGGGTATTCTTGATCCAGCTAAGGTTACCAGAACTGCATTGCAAGCGGCTGGATCTGTCGCTGGAATGATGATCACAACAGAAGCTATGGTCACTGATTTACCTCAAGGTGATTCAGGTGCCCCTGCAATGCCTGATATGGGCGGCATGGGTGGAATGGGAGGAATGCCAGGCATGATGTAAGCTTAGATCGAGTCTAAAAAAACGGGGATTTTTCCCCGTTTTTTTTTGCAAGAGATATAATCTCTACATATACCACTTTAGGAGATCATTCATGGAAGCTTACTTAGGATCAGTGCTTATTAGATACGTCCATATTTTATTTGGAGTCTTATGGATAGGACTCTTGTATTACTTTAATTTTGTGCAAACAGAATACTTCAAAGAATCTGAGGCTTCAGCCAAGTCAGATGTCGTTCAAAAACTCGTACCTAATGCACTTTGGTATTTTAGATGGGCTGCAGCATTCACATTTCTCACTGGCTTGTATCTACTTTATTATCTAAGCATCACAGTTAATGTGGCAATCGTGCTTGGAGCATTGATGGGAACAATCATGGCAGCTAATGTGTGGTTTATTATTTGGCCTAATCAGAAAAAGGTTATTGCTGGTGCGGCCGATGCAGCAACAGCTGGTGCTAAAGCAGGGCTGGCTTCAAGAACTAATACTTTGCTATCTTTGCCGATGCTTTATCTCATGGTTGTGTCTGCACATGGAGGCGCACTACCCATTATTGCTGAAAGCTCTTTAACTGCATTATGGGCAGGAATAGCAATCATTGCAGCAATAGAGCTCAACGCTATCTTTGGAAAAATGAACCCTCTGATCACTTCGGTGAAAGCGGTAATTCATTCAGGGTTAGTTTTGACTGTTCTTTTTGGGTTGCTAGTTTAATTCCAGAAACCAAGCTTAAAAAAGGGAGCTTTAGCTCCCTTTTTTATTAATCTTAACTTTTGAAACGAAGTTTTCTTCTACAGAGAGTATTTCGATTCTGTAATCTTCAAGCTCTAGACATAGATTTGCTTGAGGTATCTGATCTAGAAAATCAACAATCACACCATTGATAGTTTTGGAGCCATCCTCATTAAGATTCCACCCAACATGGTTGTTTAGATCCCTTACTCTTGAATTTCCATCTACAATAATCGAGCCATCCTTTTTTTGAATAAACTCTCTATCTAACTCTGCTTTTGCTTCACCAAACTTGCCTACAATTTCTGTAAAAATTCCTTCCATGGTTAGGATTCCTTGAATATCACCATACTCATCAACAATTAAGCCTATTTTATTACCTTGTTTTTGGAACTGATTGAGCTGTGTTGTTAGAGTGGTAGATTGAGAAACAAAAAAAGCGTCTGAGAGCGAGTTCTTGAAGTCTTGGTTGGATTCAAAGGCTTGAATGAATTGATGAGAGTTCTTTAGGTGCAACATTCCAATCACGCTATCTATCGAATCTCGAAATACAGGCAGTTGACTAAAATCTGATGAGGCAATAATTTTCTTTGCATTATCTATCCCCAGCTTTATGTCTATGCCAACGATCTCAGCGTGTGGGGTCATGATATCTTCAACTGTGAGTTCCTCCATGCCTAAAACAGAAGACAGCATTTGCCTTGAACGAAGAGGTATAAGGTCTCCATGCTCAGCAAGGAGTGTTCTAAGCTCATCAGAATTTAAGTCATCATTTGTAGATGCAGCCATCGGGTTTACTCGAGCAATTTTCAGAATTCGTGAGCTCACAATATTAGTTACCCAAACTAGAGGCCTAAATATAAAAACTAGGACCTTTAACAGCCATGATGCTTTAATTGCATAGTGCTCCGGGTGAACACTAGCAATAGTTTTGGGTGTTATTTCAGAAAATATAAGAATAACTAAAGTTAGGATAATAGAGCCAACAAGAATACCACCACCAAAGAATTTCAGCATGAGAGAAGTAACAATGGCACTAGCTAAAATATTTGCAAAATTATTTCCAATCAGTATGGATGATAAGAGAATATCAGGTCTCTGGAGTAGCTTGAGAGCTCTTTTAGCCCCCTTAAGATTTTTTGACATATTCCTAAGCTTCACTTTGTTCGATGCCATGATTCCAGTTTCAGCACCAGAGGAGAACGCAGAAAATATGAGTAAAAACAATAATGTTCCTATAAGTGGAAGTAGTGATTCAATATCCAAAGTCAATCCTATGTTATGTGACGAATTAGCAGGATTGAATTTCCAAAATAGGCTAGAAGCATCATGAGAAAAGATAGAATGCTTCCTCTAACTGCATAGCGCACCTTTAAGTTTGCAAATTTTATGCCGAGATATATAAGTGAATAAATCATTAATGCAAAAATTGTAAAAAGAATTTTGAGCATTAACTCTAGAGTTAAATCACTCCCTATTAACAATCCTGAAACAATTGCCATTCCAATAAAAATTAATCCAAACCCTATCAGATTAAATATTTCTGAATATTCCCTTTCAACAGATTTATTATTTTGATTAACCTCTCCTTTTTTTATTTTTGCAATATGTCGCTCTAGAAGGATTGTTTCTATCATTGTGATTAGCAGTATCACTATGCTGAAATTAGTTATCGAGATATGGATTGCAATTAATGTAAACCTTGCAGCTGCTACATTGAAAGCAACAACTATGCTAAGAGCTATCAAAAGCCCAACAATATTCTGTTTTGCATTTGAGAGCAGAACTTTTGCTAAAAAGTAACTAAGTAAAGATATAAAAGAGATGTATAAGAATGACAAGGTAGTAAATAATTATTTGTAATCTTTATATATTAACACTATCAAATTTATCAAGGTTAAACTAAAATGCACCTTTTTAATTAATACAAACTTTTATTTCATATGGTAGTAGTTAGACTTGCAAAAAGCGGAGCCAAAAAAAACCCTTATTACTTTATAACGGTGGCTGATTCACGAAGACCTCGAGACGGAGGATTTATAGAACGTTTAGGTTTTTTCAATCCGTCTGCAAAAGGTTCAGAAGAAAGGCTCAGATTTAATTTAGAACGTCTTGATCATTGGGTTGCCAAAGGCGCCCAAGCTTCTGAAAAAGTTCAAGAGCTTATTAAGGATGCTCGTCTTTCACCAGAAGACCTTCAGGCTAAGCTTGATGCTAAGAAAGCTAAGAGAGCAGCAAAAAAAGATTTACTAGATGCAGCAAAGGCAGCAGAGCTTGCTTCACAGATTAAGGCAGAAGAAGCAGCTGCATCAGCAGAGGCTGAAGCAGCCCCAGAAGCAGAAGCTGAAACAGAGGTAGAATCAGCTCCAGAAGCAGAAGCAGCCCCAGAAGCAGAAGCTGAAACAGAAGTAAAAGCAGCTCCAGAAGCAGAAGCAGAAGCTGAAACAGAAGTAGAAGCAGCTCCAGAAGCTGAAACAGAAGTAGAAGCGGCTCCAGAAGCAGAAGCTGAAACAGAAGTAGAATCAGCTCCAGAAGCTGAAACAGAAGTAGAAGCAGCCCCAGAAGCAGAAGCAGCTCCAGAAGCAGCTCCAGAAGCAGAAGCTGAAACAGAAGTAGAAGCGGCTCCAGAAGCAGAAGCTGAAACAGAAGTAGAATCAGCTCCAGAAGCAGAAGCAGAAGCTGAAACAGAAGTGGAAGCAGCTCCAGAAGTCTCTGAAGAAGAATCTTCAGAAGATGAGAAGCAATAACCCAGTAGATTTATCATTATTCCTTCTGATTGCCAGGATTGGTAAAACAAGAGGATTAAAGGGTGAGTTTTTCTTAAGATCTTTTGCTGAAGATCCTGAAAGCCTACTATCCTTCACTAAATTCTATACTCATGAAACTCCTGGCCTACAGGAGATTTCTTTTCAATACATTAAAACAAATTCTTCTAAAATTACTGCCAAGCTTAAAGGCATTGATACGATCGAATCGATTCAGGACTTCGGTCAAAAAGATGTGTATATCCTAAGATCAGAGTTGCCAGAACTTGGTGAGAACGAAGCTTATTGGTTTGAGCTTGAAGGGATGACAGTAGTCAACCTTGAAGGCATATCTCTGGGCTCAGTTCATGCTATAAACAATTTTGGTGCTAGTGACGTGCTTGAAATCAAATCGCCCAACAAAGATGTGGACAACATACTCATACCCTTTATAAGAAATAAATTTATTATTTCAATTGATAAGATTAAGAACTCCATAACTGTAGATTGGCAAAAGGATTATTAAATTATATTTTTATGCAGATTAATATTATTACCTTATTTCCTGAGATATTCGATGCTTTGAACTATGGTTTGTTAGGCCAAGCCATTGATAGAAAAGAAATCTCTATAAATTTAATTAACCTGAGAGATTTTTCTATGAATGATTATGGACAAATAGATGATAAGCCTTATGGTGGCGGGGAAGGCATGGTGTTAATGATAGAACCTCTTTCTAAGGCACTAGAGAGCATGACAAAAGATATTAGGGGCTACGTCATCAATATGTCACCTCAAGGTGAGCGACTCTCTAACAACAAAGCTAAAGAAATTAGCACAAGACGATCTATCACAATTATTGCTGGTAGATACGAAGGTGTTGACGAGCGATTTATCCAGAAACATGTTGATGAAGAAATCTCTATCGGTGATTATATTTTGAGCGGCGGAGAATTTGCTGCTTTATCAGTTATAGATGCTGCTGCAAGGATGATACCAGGTGTCATTGGCAATCAAAAATCTATAGAGCTTGATAGTTTTAGCGAAGGGCTATTGAAAGGCCCAGTCTATACAAGGCCTGAAATTTATAATGAGCTCTCTGTTCCAGAGGTCTTGCTATCAGGAAATCATGGCAAAATTCACGAATGGAAAGAGTCTCAGGCAATCCAAAGAACTCTCGAAAGAAGGCCTGAGCTTTTAAATGAGATAAAATTAACAAAAAAACAAAAAAAACTCTTGGAAGATCTATCTTCTAAGAGTATCCTGTAAGCCATTTTTGGGCAAAATCATGATTGATAAAGATAACGAAAACATAGAAGCAACTTCCGAAGAAGCAATTGCAGAAACAAACGAAGTTCCATCTGAAGAGGTGGCACCAATCTCCAGTGAAGATGCTGAAAACACAGAAGCAGCAGAAGCATCTGTAGTTGAGACATCTGCCGAGGAAGCTCCAGCCGAGGAAGCTCCAGCCGAGGAAGCTCCAGCCGAGGAAGCTCCAGCCGAGGAAGCTCCAGCCGAGGAAGCTCCAGCTGAGGAAGCACCAGTGGCAGCTATTACGGTGGAAGAGCAATCTCCTGCACAAATAATTAACACCTTTGAATCGAAGCAATTAAAAGATGACATCCCTTCATTCAGACCTGGAGACACTGTTATTGTTTCTGTAAAGGTTAAAGAGGGTGATAGATCACGATTGCAAGCATTTGAAGGCGTTGTAATGCACATAAGAAATTCAGGCTTAAACTCCTCATTCTTAGTCAGAAAAATATCTAGCGGCATAGGCGTTGAGAGAACATTCCAGACACACAGCCCACTCATTGATTCCATTGCTGTGAAAAGAAAAGGTGAGGTTAGGCAGGCAAAACTATACTACCTCAGAGAAAGATCAGGTCGATCTGCAAGAATTAAAGAAAGACTCGACTAAGTCTTATGTCCTCAACTTCAAAAAAGAATCAACATATCGATTCTTTTTTGCTTTTTCTTCAGCTTGAAAAAGGCCTAACAAAGAATACCCTTAACGCCTATACCAACGATTGCCAATCCTTATGCAACTGGAGTAAGAGCACGATTGATAAAAGCGTACTTGAGCTCAATAGGTCCGACATAGAGCGCTATGTTTCCTATATGCAATCTCTTGATCTTTCGGCCTCGAGCATCAATCGAAAGCTTTCGGCCTTCAAGAGCTTCTTTACCTTTCTTCAGAAAAAAAAACTTATCAAAGCAAGCCCTATAAGTAATTTTCCTGGTCCCAAAAAAACTAAACCACTGCCTAAGTCAATTTCACTCGCCGATGTAACGACCTTGATACAAGCTCCAGACCAAGATTCGTTTATTGGAATAAGAGATCGTGCAATGCTGGAGCTTTTATATGCAACAGGAGTAAGAATTTCTGAATTAATCAATCTAGAGTATGCCAATATTGATCTAGCTAGGTCTGCGATTAAAGTCATGGGAAAAGGTAGAAAAGAAAGGATGATTCCCTTCGGTGATAATGCCCTCATTTGGCTTCAGAGATACATTGATTATCGAAGAGAAAACAATCTCTCGCTATCTTCTAGAGATTTTTTTATTAGCCAGAAAGGATCAAGGATTACGCGAATAGGGTTTTGGCAGAGAGTTAAGCTTTATTTGGTTCAATGTGATCTGCCGGAAGATATTTCTCCCCATACTTTGAGGCACGGATTTGCCACACATCTTTTAAACAACGGTGCGGACTTACGATCTGTTCAAATGTTACTTGGGCATAGCGACTTATCTACCACACAGATATATACTCACATAGCTAAACATCGATTGGGAGAGATGGTTAAAAAACATCATCCCAGAGGCTAAATATTATGAAAGCTACACTCTTAATCATCTCATTTGTTATGTCATCTCTGCTTACAGCAGATGAAGAGGCGATCCAGATAAAAATTAATCAAGTGCTGCCAGCTGGTATGTCTGTTCAGAGTGTTAAAGCTTCAGATATCAAGGGTTTGTATGTAGTGGATATAGGAGAACTGCAGCCAATTTACGCTTCTGAAGATGGAGACTTTTTTTTGTATGGAGAGCTTTATTCTATAGCTAGTGGAAGTTTAAAAAATACCACCAAAGAAGAGATAAATTTAAGACGCAAGAATATTCTCGATGCTGCCTTAACCAAGGATGACTTCATCACCTTTAAGGCTCAAGATCAAAGGCATGTAGTGACTGTATTTACTGATGTAGATTGCGGCTACTGTAGAAAATTTCACAATGAAATCGATGGCTATAATGCTCAAGGTATTACTGTTAAGTATGTTGCATTCCCTAGATCAGGGCTTGACTCAGAATCCTACGATAAAATTGTTGGTGCTTGGTGCTCCACTAATCCAAAAGAAACGCTCACGGCCCTTAAACTAGGTCTCGATCCAGACCTATCTCTTTGTCAAGATCACCCTGTTGAAGAGCACTTTATGTTGGGTCAAAAAATAGGCATCACAGGCACTCCCGCAATTATCTCCTCTACCGGAGATCTTCTTCCGGGCTATCTTCCCCCAATGGAATTATTAAAAAGGCTCAATTAAGCATGACTAAATTAAAAATCGGTATATGTGGATGGGGAAATGTTGCAACCGGTCTATATGAGCAACTAACTTCTGGGGATGAAATATACTCAGACTGGGAATTAGTTTGCATAGGCGCTCGAAGAGATAATCCAAGATGCAATCCTGGCAGTACAAAAATTGTAAGAGATATTTTTGCAGTGACAGACGAAGATATAGATGTCTTAGTTGAGCTCATTGGAGGAGTGGAGACAGCTCGTGAACTTATTTTAAAAGGACTGAATTCTGGCAAACACGTAGTTACTGCTAATAAAGCCGTTATTTTTGAGCATGGTGAAGAGCTCATGGAGGCTGCAAAAAATAATAATGTAAGGTTATTATTTGAATCAGCAGTTTGCGCTGGCACTCCAGTAGTTAAGATGCTTTCAAATGACCTTGGCGCAAATAAGATTTCCAAAGTAGCTGGGATGCTAAACGGAACCACTAATTTCATTTTAAGCAACATGGAAGAGGGCGCGCATTATGAATCAGTACTTCAAGAAGCCCAGGAAAAGGGTTATGCAGAGCCTGATCCTAGCTTAGATGTAAATGGAACCGATGCAGCTCACAAAATTGGAATCTTAGCTGCTCTCGCCTTTAATAGCGGTTTGCCAGCAAA
>ENA-OSJC01000801-OSJC01000801.1-marine-metagenome-genome-assembly--contig:-NODE-801-length-28745-cov-5.816625_pt1 | contig 28745 bp, 43 predicted proteins | sample MGYA00237885_ERZ534234 | MGnify/ENA primary metagenome ERZ534234 (study PRJEB26413, sample SAMN06343907) | marine metagenome | isolation source: coastal waters | place: Atlantic Ocean: West Antarctic... | reverse complement strand
CCATATCACCCCAATAATCAGACCTTAATCCAAGTAATCCTTCACTATCATAACATTGGTTTTTCTGAACATTTAATGATGTATCTCTGTATAAAGAGCCTTCATAAGAACCAATTTCTGTTCTAACAGATAAACTTCCTCCTATCCAATGAAATGGCTGTCCACTACCTAATGAACTATCCCAATTATGACTGTGCATATAAGCAGATATATACCAACTATAATCTTCAGGTGCGTTCCATAAATCAGGACATATTAAAGAGTAATCATCCATATAATCAGAACCATTACCCATAAGCAAAATATCATCACCAGCTGCCTTTCCCATTACATCAAAAACAACACCTTCTCTTTTTGTAACATTATTTGAACTTCCTATTGTGTTTGAATTGTGCGTATAATATATGCTTCTTCCTTGAGGGTTAGCACCTTGACCTTGTGCATTGTAAGGCACAAAATGATTAGAAGTTATTGGGAATGGAGATAACCAAACAAGACCAACAGGAGCATAACTACTATTTTTATATAATGTAGAGTAAATTATTTTATTATCATCAATATTAGTTCCTGGTTCAAATTGATTACCATTCCAAGTTGCCAAATAAGTAAGTAGGCATCCTTGAGATATACACCCAACACCAATAGCTTCTTGTAAAGTACCACCTAAAAAACTATTTAGAGCAGGAACAACACCTGTATAACATACTCTATTCATGTAGGGATCAACTATATTAAATCCCTGATCAAAATAAGAAGCTTTATCTTTGCACCCAATAAATTTCACTGTAGTTGTAGTTCCTGTTTGAGTTTCAGTTGTGAAATCTTTAGTTCCAGTAACTTCTCCTACTTCAAGAACACAGTTCTCTGCTAAAAAATTAGTCTGACTCATATTAACCTTTTTGTAATGTTATTTGCTCTGAAAAAGTATAGCTAAATTTAATAAAACTTATATTATTCTCTGTATTATATATATCAAAAGAACCAGGAACTATTATTATAGGAACTAATCTACTATCGCTATAACTAAAAGGAATACTAGTTGGATTTTTTAACTTTAAATTAATCCAAACCATAGAACTAGTTATCATTTCTTCTATATGTAAACCTATCTTTCTGCTTACTGGTTGAGATGTAACAGTAAAAACATCTTCTCTATTATTATATAATGTTTTTCTAGTGTGGAGTGAAGTTGATGCTGTTGGTATGGAATCATATATAACAGACTCAAAAGATGTTGTTTTGCTTTCAGTGCCATAAATATTTAACCAATCAAACCCTCCTGATGTGTTTCTAAATATGAATTTACTTCTATTACACTTACCATTGTTTTCTTCCTCAGTGTAATCTAAAAATGTAGGAGCAGCATTTCCTTCTCCATCTTGTTGAGTCTTTAATTGACTAGTAGAAGAAGATCTAACCATAGGATATATAGTTACACCAGCTCCCACTAGATTTCCAGAACTATTAATAAGAGTATTAGCCGTACCACCTCCATTACCTAAAATGTAAGCTTTTAAAGTATCAGGATGACAAGGTATCTTATATAAATTACTATAATCTGAAACTTGAAACATATGAACTCCAGCTACAGTTCCAGCAGTATTCATTACCGCTATATAAACCCAAAACTCATCCCAATAAGTTCCTAATCCAACAGGAAGATATATAGCATCATTTCTAGCATCACTTCTATTAATAGTATATGCTTTAGTCGCAGCACAACTTCTCCAGTTTTGAGCATAACCAAATCCTCCACCTGCAAAATTGGGTTTATTTTGACTAAATTCATAATTAGGATCGGTTGAACTACCTCCCCAATTATCTCCAAATATTAATCTATCTACTTGATGATGACTATATGGAAATCCTGTAGCATCAAGAGCTTGAAGCTCATTTGTTGTGGTTGGTAAAGCAAACCAACTATCAGAATAAGCAAAATCAGTTTCATCATCAATTAATGGCTGATTTGGTGTATTTGAATGTCTAACTGCTGATATTCTTAATCTAAACTGACTTCCTATGTCATCTCCACTATGACCATTCCAATTTTTAGAAAATTCACCACCTGATATAAGTTCCCTGCAATATCCCATAGAATTAAAAGTATAGTGCTGAGAACCCCCTATATTTTCATAAGCATTTAAATAAATACCTAATCCAACATAACTACCAGAATTAATCCAAGTTTCTCTTTCTAATTCAGCCTTAAGATAAGCTGCATCTCCAATAGTATCAATCGCAGTAGTTAATATTGGTCTATATGCTGTCCTAAAAATATGTTTATCTGTGTGAACGACTATTGATGATGCCATTTTATTGTATTTTTATATTAAGTACTCTTTTAACATCAGCCTGTACACTAGATTTTGTGCTTGTTTCAAATAAATTAAGGATTTCATCATCTACTTGTTTTTTTATTTCATTAATCCAATTAGCGTTTTGAGGTGATGTTCCTGCATTTGTTCTTGCAATTTTAAATGCTTGAGTTAAAGCATCTCTTCCGTAAATTCCTTTTTTTTCCCCTAACCACCTAACTAATCCATGAATATAATTACTTCCAGGATTAGCTCCTGCTCCTGAAAAACTAAATCTAGTGGTTGTTGGAGAATTTAAATCTGAACCATATTTGTTTCCTATAAGTTTTATTCCAGAATTGCTTACTTCTGTTCTCATGCTATCCCTAAGACTGTTAGTGCTATTAATTGGCATTTTACTTCCAGGTCTAGTTATACTTAACTGAGAAGTAAATCTTTGCTTTATTATATTGGCTGCTATGTTTATAATTGAACTCATATACTAAGCTCCTCTAAAGCAAGATGAAGCTTGACAATCTGCTAATGTAGAGTATTGACCATTACCATTACCAGGATCGTAACAAAGACCATTTTTACAATCAAAAGAAGCTGCTACAGCAGTTGGCGGCCAGTCGCTATTACAATCAATTTCAATACAATCAATAAATACTTCAATATTAAAAGAACAAGATACTGTAACTAACTGGTCATTATGAGTTCCTTTCTCTCTACTGAATTGTATTGTTTCTCTTGGAATTACATCTTGACAATTACTACCTGCCCCTACACATCCTAAAAAACTCCATATTCTATTTTCTAAAGCAGTCATAATAACATGAACATTGTCTAATCTCCTAACACCTCTTGGATTAGATTTAGAATAAGGTCTACCTGCTGTTATTACACAATTATAAACTTGTAATCCATTATTTATATCTAATACTCTTGAGTTAGGGTATTCAAGATTTAGTAAGTCATACTTAATATTGTGGTCAAAATTAATATGAGGTAGTTTACCAAACTTAAAGGTTGTAAAACCTGCACTTTCTGCACAGATTTCCATATTGTTTACTAATTGTGTTAAAGTTGTAGCCATTATTTCTGTTGTTTTTTTTGTATCTCTGTTACAATTTCATCAAACCTACTACAAGCGTTTTTCCAAGAAAGATAAGTTAATATCTCATAAAGCTTGGTATCTAAAACACTTTGAACAGCACTTTTACTATTATGAGTAAATAACCCATCAGCAGCTATTCTATAAACTGAGTTTAACCACCCATATCCATCTATTGTTCCTTTAGCTGCTCTTGCTCCAACTGCATCGCCTTCACCGCCTGAGAGGTTAGGGAACTGATTGTCAATCCCTGCTCTAACTTGGTCAAAAAAAAAGCGACATCCCAAATGGTTGCCATATCTAACGATTTGAACAACTCTTCTCGTTTATCAATTAAATTGTCATCTAAATTATCTCCCTCTCCTCCTTTTTTAACAAGTATAGCTATTTGTCTAGGCATAAACTCTATTTTACCTTTAGAAATCATTTCTGACTGTATTTCTAACTGTTCTGCTTCAATATATCTACCAAATGTAGCTTCTCTCATTAAATTCTTAGGTAAAAAGAATTTCTCATCACCTATAGTGAAAGAAGATATGTCTATTGGTATATATTTTTCGTTTACAAAAGATAAACACTTCATAAGCTTTTCTGCTTCTTTCATATCCCAATGAGATATTTCCTCTTGAGTTAATCCAGTCCAAAAAGCCAATATCTTTGTGTTTAAATCTAAAGCCCTAATAGCTTCCTTCCATTCTTCTTCTTCTCCTTCCTTATCCTTATCTTTTTCCTTTATATTAGATTCATGTAATTCTATTAACTTACTAAACCCTAAAAATGTTCCCCACTTTACTTCTAGCCAAGATTCAGGTAATTCTACTACCTTTTCATTCATTAAAAATTCTTTCATCAGTTTAAATTTATTTTATTTTCTTTTTCTGTAAATGGATGAACTAAAAGACTATCATTTAGTTTTTCTAAAACATCTACAGTCAAAGATAATAATTTATCTTCAAATAAATATAAATCTTCATCTTGATTTAAAGCTAGGTTAGATATATAGCCTTTAGTTGCCCAATATATGTTATTTGGCAATGACATATACCAATCTCTACGATTAACGCCACCTGATTCTACATAACCTCCTAATCCATTGTGAAACTCAATAGCTTTTTCTACTAAAAGCTCAAATCCAATATAATCTTCTTCAAACATAGTTACATCATCTATAACTTGATGAATATCATTCAAAAACTCATTGACTATAGAAGAATGTCTTTCGTTTAAATAAATTATATTGTTATTAATACTCATCCTACAATATAACAAATAAATAATGGAACTTTATGGAACAAAAATATAGTTTTTATCTCCATGCCATTATTTTCCTACCATTTTTAAACATATACCTCATTCTCATCATTAATGCATCAGCAAAATCAGGAGAATGTCCTAAGATAGCTTTCATTTCTTTTTTTGACAGAATAGATAGTTTTCCATCATTATCCATATTCTTTCTTCTTATAACTTCAAATTCTTCAATAATCTTGTTTCTAAGGTCAGTATCATTGCATTTTACCCAGATATTACCTACATTTATCTGTTCTGCAAGTTTATAGTAGCATTGTGTTTTTAGATTCTGATAACTCTCTTTATCTAAAGGTTTGGCATTATTTACAAAAGGTTGCACTCCTTTCATGTAATGAGAGAGGTATTGACCTACCCCATCACTATCAATTATGATGTTTTTTTGTGGTATTTTGTGTATATCTGCTGTGTTTCTTATCAATTTCTCTACATTATCGGCAGATGTCTTGTCTTTTGTTATCATTTCCTTGACTACCATCCCATACCATACGCAAATCACTAGTTTATCACTACCAAGAAGAGCAATATCGCAAGAAAGATACCTTTCACCTACATCTTCAGATACAGATGAGTTAGTAAACATATTTAAAACAGATTCATAGTCAAAAAGTCTATCTTCACCTGAATCATATTCCCAATTACCATGAAGTAGTCTTTCTCTTGAAACAGGATCAAGCTTTTTCAGTTGTTCCTCATAAAATTCTGATATATGTGGATTATCTGCTAATTTAGCCTTAACAAACTTCTTATGAGTAGCTAAAGTACCATCTCTATCTTGTTTATAGAAGTCATATACCCAATTTTTTGCAGGATTGCACGACATAAGAACTTTTGGTCGTAATTTATACTCTGAAAGCATATATCTTATCCTTGAAGCTACAACATTCTTTGCTTTTTCTGTGCATTGGTTCACCTCATCTATAAATGCACCTGAAATTTCCAATGAACCAAGTGAATCAAAATTCGGATCAGCAGGGTATTGGTAAAGGTCTTTTAATAAGATTGAACTGCCATTAGTAAATTCAATAACATTACTTTGGGCATTAAACTTGTAAATTTGACCTTTTTTAACTCCCCAATCACTACAAACCATGAAAAAAGAGTTTAAAGTGGTTTCTTTAAGCGTTTTTAGCACTGCTCTACCCATTAACCAACGAGTGCCAGGATAACGAAGGCAAGAATACAACAACCAAGCTGCTCCAAAATATGATTTACCTCCTCCAGCACTTCCTCCAAATAAAACTTCACTCGTTTCATTGTCGTGAAGGTAATTCCAGGCTTTGTCTTGTTTAGGTGTAGGTTTAAAATCTATTTCCAAACTAACTTAACTAATGCCTTTACAGGTCTTACTATACAAACTAATAAAATAAGATATATCATAATTGGAGGTAATGCAAATGCTACTGCTAATCCTCCAAATACATATTCTAAAATTCCTGCTTTTGTGTCCTTAAGACCTAACGATTTTTTAATTTTCTCCATTATTCTATTATTCCAATGCTAGTTAAAAATATTATTGATGCTTCATCTCTATTAAATTTATTCCTAAAAGTTTCTCTTGCTGAATGTTTAGCATTGTCTGCCAACTGATCCGCATATAATACTTCTATAAAATATTTTGCTTCTTCACCTATCTTTGTGTTTTCAAATACCTTAGATTTATAAATAGCGTTCATTAATTCAAGTATATTATAATCTACAGATGTATATGAACTGTACTTGTCAGAATGACTCTCTGCCAACAACAAAGTATCTTCAATAAAAGTAATTGCACTAGCTGCTCTTGCGGTTACTCCCTCTATATTAATAAATGCCTTAAGTTCTTTAGTAGTTAGTTTATCATTAAGAAGAATGTAATTTCCACCTGTAGAATACTCCAAAGCCCAAAGTGTTCCAGAAACAATTTCAAAAGGAGCTGGTCGGCTATTTGTTTTTGCATCAAGTTTAGGTTTAAAGAACTTCTTTTTCTCTTCTCTAGGCTCTTCTTTAAGTATTGATAATTTCTTATTATCCCTTACCTTTGTAGGGGGTAAAGAGGTTGTGTAATCCGAATCCATTGTTGAATCAGATATTGTAATTCTTAAGGGTGTAGCTATTGTTAAATCCATTTTCTATGTTTTAATTTATTCTTAAAGTTTCCAAACTATGTCAATTATTTTGATTATATTAGCACCTTATTATTGTTGTTTATAAATAATATAAAAACCCCTTTAACAAAATCCTTTTCATTTTTGTTGAAGTGATGGTCAAGGGAATATTATAATGTTTCTTCAGGGGATTTATAATTAAACACAAATCCTTCCCCACCACTAGTAACATCAACCCTGTCAATCACAATTCCTTTCATCTTTGCAATATCCTGGAGTAATAATCTACAGATATTCAAATCTCCTGCCTTATATCCTTGACTATATAAATCTTGCAACATTATTGCGTGTTTATCCATTTCATATTCTCTCTCCTCTGCAAATTGCTCTGCAAAACTCTCTAATGCCTTCTTATAATAAATACTAGCCATCCTTCTCTTAATTCCCCAATGAGCTTCGCAATACTCCATTATATCAGTGTACCTTACTCCTCTTAAAATTAACCTTACAACTTCAGTGGTTCTTTTATAACTAACTAAAGAAGTAGCCTTACCTGAGTCCTTAGTTATATCTAAAGCTGAACTATTCTTAGTTGAAACAACAGCCTTAATAGTCTTTAAATCTTGCTCTTTTTGAAGCAGCTTGGCATCCCTCTTATCAGCCCTTCCTTGATCTCTTTTGTTCATTTTACAAAGTTACATTATTTATGTACAATATAACGAATAATAAATTATAAAGTTTGGAACTAAAATAAATATTGTGCAGTTAGTGTAATAAAAGTTGAAAATCCGAAAATCTAGTGTGAATATCGTACTACCTAAAATGCTGTCTTGATCTACGTAATTAGATGGTAATTAATACGACAACGCAAACCGCCAGGCAATAACAATTTAAAAATTTTTATGTATTAATACAGCCGAACCGCTGCACAGTTTACCGCTATAATGTCCGCGAAGCTGTGACAACTGAACGCCAACAACACGCCAACAACTGTAAAATAGAATGCGTAAAAGTAAGACCCACAGCCCACAAATAACACCACCACCACCACACCACCACACCACCACCACACCAACCAACCAACGCCACACAATAACACAACCAACCAACGAACCCACGCGAAGCAATACACCCACACCAACCAACGAACCAACCAACGAACGAACGAACCAACCAACGCCACGCAATACAGCCGCAGCCCTTAAAAAAGAGCATAAAAAAAACCGCCCATTTAAGGCGGCTTTAATACTATTGATTTGCTCAGAGTTTACACGCGTTGCGGTATGCCGTTTCTATCACCTATATATAATTGCAACCCCTTACAAAGCTTTCCTATAAAGCTGCGTACTTCCTCCGCTTGGCTTTCGTGCATATATATTACGAAGCGTGAACCTGTAGCCCCTAATATATCGCATTGCGTACCACCTGCAAAAAGTATATAATTTTCATAAAGAGGGGCGTTAAGATTTAAGTACTCTTTGAGCTGTGCTAACTTGTTAGGGATGGCGTTCGTTGTCGCGTTGTCCCTGTCAAAGAGTAAGGTTACATCTATTTTGTGCGTTGGTGTTGTTTTTGTTTTTGTCATGTTGTTTAATTTAAATTAGTTATTATTTTAGTTGTTATGTATTACGAAGCCGCTCTTATCCTTTACCGCTTTGCCCTTAGCTTTTAAGCCTAGTATACAGTTTTTAGCTTCTAACATTACAAGGTCGGAGCTGTCACCATCCACAACCGCAAACCCCTTATAATATTTAGGAAGTGAGCCGCTGAATACTGCCGCCACATTTCCGCCCATTTGCAAAGCTTTTAAAATGTCGCGTTCGTTATCCTCCTTTCGTGATAGTGTAACCGCGTAATTTGTTCCGATGTATTTTTTTACTTTGCCTAGTATAGCTGTATAGTCATAAAATACTAGATTTGCAAACTCTGAGCCGTTGAGTAGGTCTAAATTATTATACTTTTTTAATAATGCGATAAAATCTAAATCTGAAGTCCCATTTAATCGGATAGCAATTTTTTTATCTTGTTTTATTGCTTTTGCTCCTATTTTTATAATTTCCTTAGCTAATTTATCTAAAAATATAGTTTTGTCACTTATATAGAAGTCCGCTTTATTTATTCGTGCTTTTTTTACACTGTCAAAATTTCCACGCCCTGCGGTATATAAACACGCAGCCGCACAGCCTTTAGAAGCTTTCGGACATAAATTTACACCTTTACTATTTTGTTTTTCGGGTGCTAAGTATAAAATAAAGCTTTCAAGCTCATTTTTTTTGGTTTTTGCGTTCGTGCTTCCTTTACTTAGTAAGGAGGTCGGCACATAGTAACGCGGTTTTTTTGTTTCTGTATTCATCTTATTAGTTTTTGTTAGGGTTGCAATATATAAATAAATTTAATATTAATACTTTTTTATAGTTATTTATTAAATATTTATTTGTTACATGGTTTTTGCTCCTAGTGAGCGGACATAAACAAAAAGAGCCGCAGCACTTCAGAAAAAAAGAGCATCCACCCACAACACCCCCCAAAAATCTTATTCCCTTGTAAATAGAAAATCAAGCGTACTTTTGAGTGCCGCTTGTAAATAGAAAATCAAGCGTACTTTTGAGCATAAAAAAACCTCCAACTAAGGAGGTTTCTGTTTTTAAATTTAATCGCAAATCTTAAGAAATGCTAAGAAGAAGATTATTATCCATATGTACATCATTCGCAAGTGTATGTTTTGATTTGTAGCTCATTTGCTTTACTTCTAAGATAATAACTCTGTAGTGTTATCACATTACACCTCAAAAGCAATTTAAGGTTGTTAGGAGTGTTATTTTGCTCTATCATCTATTAATGTGTTTTTCTAGCTTATTTGAAAGCTCATCTGCATTTAACAACAAGACTTGATATTTTTTATACATCTGCCTAAGTCCTCTCCTTGCAACTTCTTTGCTGTTTGTTTCAAACAATAATTCCATTTTCAAGTTCAGTATTACCTCCTTTTGAGATTCAATTTTATCCTTTAATTCTGTAATATTTTCTTTTTGATTTTTCATTTTATAATTTTTGATTAATAGTACTGCTTCATTTGTATTTATATTACCATCAGTATGTAACTCAGTAATTCTACCAATGCATCTATCTTTTAAGTTCAGAATAATATCTGCCCATGTTATGGTAATATGTCCTTGGTCTAGTAACCTTTCTACTATTGAATTTCTAGTCATGATTTTTGATTAATAGTTATAGGTATGCCCTCCATAATCTCCCACTTGAAATCTTGTTTCTACTTCTTCACAATTCTCTAGCCCATTGTAATCATAGAAACCACTACCTCCTAATGTTTCTGCCTTATCTAAAGCTAAATCCATTTTATCAGTAATTTCCTCCTCAATATTCTTTTGCATCCACTCCTCTACATCATAATCTCCAACGCCTACAGGTACATTTACAGACACTTCTACAAATTTATGCAGAGTTATTCTTTGTTGGATTGTTACTTGCTTAAACCCTCCTTTTTGTTTTGTGATTTCAGTCATTTTGTTTTGTTTTATTTGTTATTTAATTATTAGTGTATTGATTTTTTTCATTTGTGATACAATTTTAGAACGAGTAGGAATATTCTCATCTTTAAATCTAACATCATCTTTCATGTACATAAGAGTTTCTAATGATGTTAATAGTAAAGGATAACTTTGAGGTGAGAATACTTCATCTTTAATGTCTACCTGTGATTCTAACTCATATATTCTATCTTCTAACTCTTTGATTCTTTGTGCCGACCTCCTTACTAAGGCTTCCATTGATACCGCTGTTTTTTCAAAGACTGTAATTCTATCCTTTAAATGATTATTAGCTAATCTACTTAACTCTAATTCATCCACACTTCCCATTGCATCTCCATTCTTATCAAAACTTCCCATTGCACTTCCTAATTCATCACCATTATCCAAAGGTTTTTGGATACTCCAAGTTATTGAGCAATCAAATTCCAAGTAATCATCTACTAAATCTATAACATCAGAAGCCATTTCATCTGATGTACAGCCATTTAATAAGTAACTACAATCAAAGTATTCAGCCAATTTACCAAAATCTAAGTGATGAGTATCTAAAGGTATTTTACCATTAGAAATCTCTAACTCAATTTGGTTTTTTACTTTCTCAAAATTCTCTATTTTTAAATCCCATTCTTTTGATACTCTTGTTTTTTCATCATCTTCAAACATATTTTTAGGCTCACATCCAAAGGTCATAGATTCATTTAGTACATTCCAATTATCCCAAATCTTCAATATAGAATAACCATCTATTTTTAGGATTTCCATAGTATTCAAAAACTCATCAAGACTACTTGGCTCAAATGAACCAACTACTTCAACCATGTAATCTCTAGCTATTTGGTGAAATCTTAATTCAAATGATTCTTGCATATCTACTATGTTATCATAAACATCAAAACTATCTTCACATCTATCAAATTGACTTGAATCATAACTACTTCTCTCTAAATGATGAACAACAAATTGATTAAACTGTTCTTTATCACTATTATCATTAGCACTATTAGGTAGTAATACATCAAACAATTCTATGTTATTAATACTTAATCTAAAAGTATCAACAGAATCATTACCATAACTAATATCCTCAACTCTAAACCCCATATCTTCAAACATAATGTAGTAATGTCCACTTTTATGCGGTGTGTGGATTCCAACATAAGGTAGCCACTCTTCCTTACCCATAACATTATCAATAAACCAATCATTGTATAGCGTTCTCTCTAAAGTATGAAGTTTATCACTCTCAATGTATTCATTACCTAGTGTTAATCCATAACTATCATTTAACATATAAGTATTGGCTCTATCATGTGTTGAAAAATTTGTATTAATATGTATATAGTAGTATTCCTCATATACATATATATGTGTTGTGTTGTTAGATACCTCTACATCATCATTATTCTTCTCGTTAAACTCTTGTGGAGTCATTTTTTTTCTTGTTGCTAGAAAGTCTTGAAATGTTTTCATTGTGTTTTGTTTGATTAATATTAATTACATATAACGAATACTTTTTTAGATACACAAATTATATGCAATCAAATTTAATAAGATGAGATGAGGTGAATTTAGATTCAATTAGATGAATAAATGTGAAATCATATGCAATGCAATACTCAGAAGAGCATATTTGCCATATTACATATAAAGAGGATCAATAGCGTACATTTACGATATTAGTATAAAGAGAATTTCCAGCGTACATTTATGTGTTAAAAATTAAATTTTCTTCCGCCTGGACTGATCACAAAAAGAAAAAGGAGAGCATTTAAGCTCCCCTTTATCACTTTCTAACAAGTTATAGTAAGATTTACTATATTCAACAAAACATTACAATATAACAAAAAATATTTGACATATTAATCAAATAAAAGCTTTTTTTATAGTATAATTAAAAATAATGCACAAATCTTGCTACTTGACCGCTTTCTTTGTCATGTAAAAATCCTTCTACTGCTTTAGGAACACCACAAAACCCCTTTCCTGAGTGCCAAGAATCACTAGCTGATGGACTTCTCATATATTCCACAGTAACACCAATATAATCTTTAGCATCTAACCACTTGTGCTTAATCTTATGATGTAAATGATGTAGATACCAATACCTGTGAGTTGTTTCTGCCCATTCTTTTGGCTTCTCATTTGCCATCAAAAGGGGTAACTTGTCAAATTTAGCCCCATCCCCATGTTCTAGTCCAATTAAATTACTTCCAAATTTATAATATTTACGATTTGATACCCCAGCATCAACTGTAACATCATCTGCATTTCTAAACCAACTCTTTAAAGCGTGTGCCAGGTGAAATCCACTTTGGAAATCGTGATTACTCATTGAATGTACACAATCCACAGGAGCAACTTCTCTTAACATCTCTACACAATGAACATAAACCTGTAAAGCAACTTCATAATGTTCCCACCACTTACCATCTGTATCTTGATAAGTACCTCTAGTAGTTGCCGAAAGCACGGAGTCGGTGTGGAGTATGTCATTACCAATACAGAATAACACTCTATCTATCCCAAAACCTTTAGCTTTTTGAATAAGCCCACTAACACCCATTAAAACTCTTTGTATAGCAATCTCCATATTGTATTCTTCACCTGTTTCTCTTGCACTAGCATATTTTCCAATATGAACATCAGCAGGATTGATAACCAATAAGTGTTGCCCTTCTTTATGTATAATTTTAGGGTATTCAGGAGCATTATCTTCAATAAGCTTTAAAACATTACTAAATACATTTTTCTCATCAACTACATTAGGCTTAGTGACTACTGAAAATCGTAAATCACCACCCATGTTTTGCCAATGTTTAACTGAAATAACATCTTTCTTTTCAATACCTCTTTCAAGTAAATGCTCATCTAAAGCTGAATTGTGCGAAAGGTTATAGTTGAGGTTTTTTAAATCCCCTGCTCGGTGTTGATATATAAAATCAACTTCTTCATCCGAAAGTCTTAATCGTTTTCCCATATAGTAAAAGTATTGTTATTTTTTAACCTTTTCCCAACTCCTTCCACCGAAATATGCACCAATGACTGTTAATAAGATCAATTGTAGAAGATCGATCCAAGTTCCATCCACATGAAAGTCTATAAAACCTGCATCTATAAAGATAAGAATCATTGTACTTAAAACAAGAAATAAAAGTATAATTGGGCGTACATTTTTAGCTAACCAAGAGTCTGATTCCATATCTGACTTCCATCTAGCTGATACTTCTTGTTGCATTTTAGATTCATAAGAGTGAATTATCTCCTGAATCTTTCTTTCTGCTTCTAACTTCTCTTCTTTTGTTGTAGTTAAGTTGTCTATAACACCTCCTACACTATCAACAAGGTCTTTAGCTCCACTTGAAAATATTTTACCTAGTATATTCATGTTATTTTTTTATTGGATAAACCTTCTTTTTCTTTCTTTTCTTTGCCATTATGTTTATATTTTTCTAATCCACCTAAAAGTTTTTTTATACCATCTATTGTCTTTCTTGTTTTGTTTTGTCAGGCAAACACCACATACTGTATCAGTTACAGTAAGTCTAACTGTGTCTATTATTGTTTGTAAAACTATTTTATATTCATATTGAATACTATCATCTCCCATTCTCATTGTAGTCCTCTCGTACATATTACTTAGATTCCACAGACTATCTGAATATTTTTTTTTGATAACTTTTATATCTCTTTTCTTCCTCCATAAGTCTTGCTCTAACAATACTTTCTGTTCTTTTCTGGAGTTTACTTGGTCTACAGCTTCATCTGCTGACCTGAAAAGACTATCTAAATTATTATCAAAAGATTTTATCTCTTCCACAGGCTCTTCTGATGAGAAGCATGAGGACAATATAAGCAATAACATAAAACATTTAACTTTCATTTATGTTTTTTAATGTTTCTATAAACTTATCATTAAGCTTTTTATAATCTCCTCTAAGAATTATAACCTCTTCTTGTAAATCTTCTATTTGATTTGTAAGAGTAGTCTTATTGTCTATATATAAATAACCAATAGCGATAATACAGAAAAATAAACCCCCTGCCATTGGGTTTGCTGCAAAATCTTTAAAGTTTATTGGAGATTTCAACTGAAAAACATTTTAATAATAAAACCAGCAACAATACCATAAAGAACCCAAAGCGACCTTGCTAGTGTTTTCCTAGCAGTTGTATTTCTATTTACTCTAGCAGTTACACCACTATCAGGATCAAGTAATCTTTCTGTAAGCATATCTAGTTTCGCATCCATTTTATCTAACTTATCTTCCATTGAGTCCATTCTATGTTCCATTAGTGCCATCTCCTTTACTATGTCTTTATTAGTTGCCATTATATTCTATTATCTAAATCAATATATTCTATGGTAACTTCATTCCCCAAAACTAATTGTCTAGCAATATCTGGATATATTCTTTTGTACGCATTAGTGGACTTTCCAATCCAACCATCTTTGATGATGACATTATTCTCTTGCGAATCCCCCACAAGTAAACATCCAGAAGTATGAGAATCATCATTACCGCAGTGTAGCAGAACCCACTTAAAATTAGGAACATCACAAACCTCCAACATACCTTTATGTATTCCAGGAAATCTTTTTGAGTATTTTTCATTGAACCCCCCTTCATCTCTAAAGTTTATATTATATGTTCCACTAGGGATTCTAGTTTCACCTTTAACCTTTAATGCTCTATGCTCATCCTCTAATGTATAGGCAAGAAATCTCATACCCATTTCTGACTCTGTAAAGAGTAATCCATTAGTACAATCAGCTTGACTACTAAACCTTAGAACCTTAAGCTTCATTTTAGATAGTTGCTGCAAAAACCTCTAAATCACAAGCTGCTACCTGTGCTTCTGCTGAGATTACAAATGCTGCATTATGAGATACACTACCTGTTGCTATATCTGCACTTGCAATAGCATCAAAGCTTACACCACCTAAGATAAAAGATTTCCCAGCTTCTAGTTTTATAACCATTGAATCTGTTCCAAATACTTTTAAATTAACATAATTAGTGTCATCTAAATTTGTTATTCTAATATACTTAACATCAGTTGCTTTTAAAATACCTTGACCTGAAGCTGCTCCAAGTTCAAGTACACTTGTAAATGCAGAGATAGGAACTTCTACCACTCTACTATAAACCTCATCTATAGAAGATACTGTTAATGTGTTTGTGTTACCATAAGATTGTCCATTTAGGGTAACTGAATCTGTTACTGTTACTGTTAAGTTTGCGTTTGTTACTGTTGTTGCCATTTTTTTTTATTTATTTAATTTATTATTATATTCCATTTAGATATTTAATTCCATCTAACTCCCATTCTTCTATACCTGTATTATCTCCAGTCCAAAAAGAGCCTTCTTCAGCAGTATATAAAGATATTTCTAAAGTATTTTCAAAGCTTAATATTTCATTATCTATTAACTCTGTTGTTGTTACAGTCCATTCACTTCCATCTACACTTGAATGAGCAAATTCAATTAGTTTTTTATCTAATTCATCAAAAACTTCACTTGTTACTATATAATAATTCATTATTTTGATTCAAAATTAGAGTTACCACTTAAAACAATATTAGGAGCAGAGTTTCCACTACTATCTACACCATTGTTTTCCATTTTATAATACATTTTTAAACTAGAAGCAGCACTATGTGCAGTTGCATCAAGTGGAGTGCCACTATTATATAATTCAGTAATCTCTGATTGTGATAATTTCTTATTCCAAACAGTTACATCATTGTATTTTGTTTCTGCACTATTACCTGATTTAGCATAACTCCAACTATTACTACCTATAGCTATTTGTCTATCTGCTGTACTCATATTAGGAGTTCCTTGACCAGTTCCATTTGAGCCATAATGACCATTTCCTAGTGGAGTAGCGTTCCAATACATTGGAGCATTACTAGATCCAGCAGAATTTGATGTTCCTTTAGTAACTGTAATCATTGTATAACCAGCAGAATTAGCATTACCTCTATTTGCACTACTCCAATATTGTGAACTTCCTAAACCAGCAGCAGCATAAGCAGCAGCATGGTTACCAGAGTTCGCATGGAATAAATAAAAGTTAGATTTTTTTGCATTTGAAGCAGAACGATATTCAAAATATAATCTATTGTAAGATTCATGATAAAAAATTCTTATCATATTGGCACTAGAATTTGTTGTTCCTGAAGTTGTAGAAGAAAATAAATGAATATTAGTATTTAAAGAACTATTCCATCCTGCTTTTACCCAAAAAGATATAGTATAGGCAGAGCTATGAATAAAGTTAAATTTACCATTTGTATCTGCTATACGAACAGATTGCCCAGTACCAGTAGTAATAGACTTAGCAACAGCATTAGCATTACCAAAAGAAGCAGAAGGTTCATTATATTCCATTCCAATAACATTGTCAATGTTAGCAATTTGCACAGTATTAACACTTCTTATGCGACTAGACTCAACTCCATTTATATGACTTAAAACATTTGCCATTATCCTTCAGCTATTTCTATCCAAGTATTATCAGGATTAAACCAGATTTGTTTATCTTCAGCTCCAGTAGTTACCTTGTAACCAACAACTCTAACATAATCACTAGTGCCACTTGGAGCAACTCTAGTTATTTGACCTGCACTATTTGATAAATATAAAGGTATTCCACAACCAGCACCAGGAGTAACGGATAAAGTAACCATTCCTCTTAGAAGCATACCAACTTCACCAGGATCTCCACTACCTAAAGCTATAGCTAATAAACTTGTAGATGAAACAGCAGCATCAGCATCAGCATAAGACCAATAACCAGAACCATTAAGGTAATAACATCTTCCTTCAACAACTTGATTCTCTTCGCTACCACCACCAAAATTTACTATATCGCCTTCTCCATTGCCATTAGTATTGGAACTAGGGGCAAACCCCCTAGAACCAAACTTTTCATATTTATTAACCGACATCTAATTATTGTACTTTAATAACCATTATTGTAACATCTCCAGCAGAAGGAGCTGTACGGAAATCTACAGTAACTTGATTAACAGTATTTCTAACTACTTGTGCATATACAGTTTCAAAAGAGCTAGTATCAAACATTTGAACAATAACTGCCTTTGTGCCTAAATTGTGAGTTACTGCTATTGATGCAGCACCACCTATTGCAGTAGTGTATGATCTGTTAGCTAACCCAGCAGGAGTTACAAATCTAGTATCATCAACACCAGTTTTTGCTTCTGTTGTTGTTGCTCTTTCTGCAATACCTTTTACAGTTGTACTTGCATCTGGCTCATCACCAGTATTTGTTCCACTTACTGCAATATTTGCTACATTTCCTAACCCAACCATTCCTTTACTTATACCTCCTACTGTTCCTGTAAATGTTGGAGAAGCTGTATTAGATTTAAGTCCTATAGCAGTTGTAACACCTGAAGCATAATTAGCATCATCACCAATAGCTGCTGCTAATTCGTTTAATGTATCTAAAGCACCTGGAGCATCAGCTATAAGAGCTGAAACATTAGCTTTTACAAAAGCAGTAGTTGCTATTTGAGTAGTGTTAGTATCAGTTCCTGCTGTTGGAGCTGTTGGAGTTCCAGTAAGGGCAGGAGAAGCCTTTGGAGCTTTTCCATTTAAAGTTGATACTTGTGCAGCCGACATAACACCTGAAACAGATGTAGTTGCAACTGGAATAGTAGCGTTATCTCCATCCGAAGATTCAATTACTCTTGCTGCTGAAGTTCCTGAAATAGATAAATTTGTTGAAACATTATGATTAACATCTGTTGCCTTTGCACTATTAGCTGTAATTGCACTAGCTTGAGCTGAACTAATACCAGTCTTATTAGTATTTGCAGTAATCGCTGAAGCTTGACCACTTGTAATACCAGTCTTTGAAGTATTAGCTGTAATTGCAGATGCTTGACCTGAACTAATGCCAGTCTTTGAAGTATTCGCAGTTATAGCAGAAGCCTGACCTGAAGTAATACCAGTCTTAGATGAATTTGCTATTACAGCAGAAGCTTGTTCATCAGTCATTGCTCCCCAAGCAGATTCAGTAGCTGCTGGAAGTGAAGCATTATCTCCATCTGAAGATTCTATAACTAAAGAAGTTCCATTAGCTGAAGCACTTAAATCAGTAGAAACATTGTGATTTACATCTGTATTTTTAGCTGTATTTGCAGTTATAGCACTCGCTTGAGCTGAACTAATACCAGTTTTGCCACTATTAGTTGAAATAGCAGTTGATTGAGAACTAGTTATACCAGTTTTAGCAGTATTTGCAGTAATTGCATTTGCTTGACCAGTTGTTATGCCATTTTTAGAAGTATTCGCTGTAATTGCTGAAGTTTGACCACTAGTAATTCCAGTTTTTGCAGTATTAAGAGTTATTGCATCTGTTACTGAAGTATCTAAGTTTACAGTTGCATCTCCTGTATCACCTCCAGAAACATTGATGTTTGTACCACCTGCTACAGAAGTAATATCTCCAGTTGCACTTGATAATTCAGTCCAATCTGATGCTTGAGTACCAAGACATACCATTAGTTTATCAGAACCAGTATTGTAGTATATTTTCCCCTCAACTGCCGTAGGATTGTTCGCTAGATGCTGAATCACCATGTTTAGTGATTGATTGTCGTTTAGATCTATGTTACCTGCTACATCAAGATCGTGTAAAAATTTAATTGCCATTTGTTTATTTATTTATTTATTAATTATTAATTGAAATATGCCTTTCCAGAGAAAGTAGCTTTGAATGTTAGTGTTATTTGATTTATAGTATTATAATCTACCTGACCAATTACAACTGTTCCTGCCGAATCTACTACTGTTACGGATGCGTTTTTAGCTAAATTGTGATTTACTATCCAAGTAGCTGAAGATTCGGATTGTGTATGAATATAATTTTTATCTGCCGCTACACTTGATAGAGAAGTAAATTTAAGATTTCCACTAGAATCAGTAGTTAAAACCTCATCAGACAACTCTACATCTACTACATTTATAATGAATCCAGAGCTAACAGGTTTTGCTGGACTAGCAGAAGTTAATCCTGTTAAAGTTACTATTCCCTCTTCATTTTTACTTGCTGTAAAATCAGCGTGAGCATTTAAAGTAGTTTGCAAAGCAGTAGCTACTTGAATTAAAGAAGAGTTTATTCCAGATGAAGTTAAATCAACAGCTATAACACCGCCATAACCAGATGGAGTAGATAAAACAGCAGTAGAAGTAACTTGAAAATATACAGCATATTTAATAGCATCATAACTATTATTAATACATAGGTATTGATGGTGTAAACTACCTGCTTGATCAGCCACAGAAGTTATAGTTACTGTGCTAGTATAGTTACCATTAACCCATTCTACAACTCCTAATAAGTTTTTGGTAGATACACTCCTTTTCCTTGCAGGTTCAAATCCTTTGGCATTATGTATCTGACTATCTGATAGACTATTGTGATGCTTCATTTATTAATATGTTATTATGCCATGTCTTTTACTAACAGAACCACTACCGCTACAGTAGCTACAACTTCCACAGCCCTTCCATTCAGGATATAAGCTTTGATTGTCATCTAAATATAAATGCATCTTCTTTTTAAAAGTATCTGCCTTTTTATAAGTTTCTTGTCGTAAATAATTTAATTTCTTTTCATTAACAGGGCTTGTAAAATCTGCCATGTTATCTACAACACCTTGAGATGTTGTATTGTATGTTATGTCTGGTAATATTTCAAATTTAACACAAAATGCTAAATAATCTTTAATATAATCATTTACTAAAGTTACATATCCACCTTGTGAAACAGCATCATATAAGTCTTTACCTAAAAATGGTCTAACATGATTAAGCTCTGCTATCTCTATAAAAGTTGGCAACACTAAATGCTTGTCAAAATTAGCATTAGTCATTGCTCTTAGTACTACCTCTGCTCTAGTTATTAGTGCCATCTTCTTCTTTTTTAATAGTTGATTCTTCTTTTACCTCTTCCTTCTTAGATGCAGACCTTTCTTCTATAAGAGCCTTTAATTCTTCATCTGTAAGCTCTGGTAAATGAAAAATCTCTCTTCCCTCTCTAATTGTAATAAATTCAGCAGGATTAATTGTTCCTAATAAAGAAACAGGAGGTTTAGTATAAAATGTTAAATCATTAGCACTAATTCCTCTTTCAGCTTTTAATATTTTTTTAATACATTTAAGAAACATTTGTTGAGGTTCTTTAATCACTGTACTCATAGCTATATCATAAGCAGTAAGTATTTGTTGATTATTTCCTAATTGACCTGCCACTTGAATCCCTGATAATGCTGGATTCCATCTATGTGCCGATATAATATTATCATTTGTGATTTTTTGAAGCTCCATAAAAGAGCCATCACTAGTATCATTGATTATTTGCACATTTGTAGCATCACCATCACCATTCTTAGCTATAAATAATATTTTAGAATTATCTCCTGCTCCAGTTAATTTAGCTACAGCATCATCTATAAAGTCTTGTGCTTCATCCTCTCCCATGTCTGCATTTAACTCAACAATTGCACTAGGCATAAACCCATTTTTGAAGCGTGTAAGATTATAAACTCCTATTTGATTTGCTATACGAATATGGTCTAAAGCGGCACAATAATCAGGCATCCCATAATAGAAAAATGTACTTTCATAATCAGCAAAATGAATAATTGTTCTATAAACTTCACCCTCTTTAGTATAATCAGGATACATTGGAAGTTTCCTCATATTATCAGGGTATCTTCTTGCGTGTTCCCAATCTGGATGCAACAATATGTGTTTGCCATCTTTATGAACTCTAGCCGTAGTTCCATCTTGATGGAAAAAGTTTATATAACCTTGACCTACAACAACCTCCATATAACCATTCCCCAACTTCCAATAATCTGATAAAACTTTCTTAGCAACATCATCCATAGACTCACCATAGACATTAACATCTTCTAGTAATGATTTTAAAGCTTTGTTTGTGGTTTTTAATCCTTCACCTATACTAAATGTAGTCTTTGTACCAAGTATCGCCCTGTGTGTAGATGCAGACCTTGAAAGCTCTGACAATTCCTGTGGAAATAGGTTGTTTTTGCCAAAAGGAATCCATTCATCCCTTAAAGTAGTAGAGATTAAGCTAGTTTCCTTTGGTGCATCTTTTGATACATCTTTAGAAAATGAGTAACCTAGTATCTTAGGACTCTTTTTTGTTTGAGTTAATACTTCCTTTTGTTGTTTTTTTCTGCTCATTTCTGATAGTTTTCTTTTTTATTTTGAATTTAGGCTCGGTTACTACTTCCTCTTTTACTTCTCCTTCAAAACTAACATAAGGCTTATCTTTTAAAAAAGATAAAACCTTTTGGCTTAAAATAGAATTAAATGAAACTGAAAAACTACTTCCTGCTACCTCAACACTATCATCATCAGCAGATAAAAAATAATCCTTAATGAATATATATTTCATAATATTTTTTTGTAAAGATAAAAGAAAAGGGGGGATTAACCCCCTATTTCTTATAAAAAATTAAAACTATGCTACAGTTTCAGAAGTCCAAGCATTAGTTACACCAACACTTGGTTGATATAAGTTTGCAAAACCAGTTAAAGTACCTGATCCAGCAGCATAAGTTGCTCCAGCACCATTACCATTAACTAAAAGTAAAATTTCTCTTGGATATTCAGCGTGAACACCAGCAAGTTTTACAGCAGTTCCATTAGCATCTTGAAGTCCAACTCCTGTAGCTTGTTCTCCTGAAGAAAATTCCATGTAAGCTTTCTTTTCAAAAACTTTATCATATCCTAATATAAAGAAGTAAGTTTCTGGAGCAGAAGTATCACAATCATCAGCATAAGTTTCTACTAAAGCATAAACCCCACAAGATTCTGTTAATTCTCTTAATCTAGCATTAACTTCTTCAGTTACTTTTGGAAGATAAAACATTAATTCTATATTTACAAGAGTAGAACCATTCTCTCTTGTTGCATTTGCAGTGAAACCAGCAGTTCCTCTATCAAATTCAAATTCGTACCAAGTTGATCCTGCGAAAGCATCAAACTCTGAACCATGAGCATCAGAACCTGGTCCTGATCCAGCAGTAGCATAAGCTACAGTACCCAATCCTCCTTGTTCCATTAGCCAGATTCTTTTTAATCCACCTCTTCGGTTTCTGTCGCAACATATAATTGCGTGTCCTTGTGTTAAAGCCATTTTTTATTTATTTTTTATTTTAGTTAAAAACTTAGGGGAGCTACTAACTCCCCTAAGAGATATTATTAATTATGCAGTTTCAACAGAAGCAACACACATTTCAGGCTCTTTTACAGCAACACCCATAGAGTATAACATTCTGAATCTATTTTCTTTTTCATCTTTATTATACCACATATCTACATCTTGAGCTTGAAAGTCTGTACCAACAGTAATGTTGTTTTCAGAAGTCCAAATAGCACACATAGTATCAGCAGCAGCATCAGGAGCAAAAGCATTAGCCATAAGAGCTAAAGCAGCATGATGAGTAGCAATATCAACATCCCAAGAAGGAATTACAACTAATCTAACACCTTGAAATCTTAAGTTTGAAATACCATCTTGTAAATCTGCATAAGCAGCAACATGAGTTCCAGCAGCTCTTAATCTAAAAGCATAATCATCAGCAAAAGCTCTTGAACAGTATATTAATTGATTGTCCATTGCCGCTAATTCATTAGAACGAAGAGCTAACATAGCTTCTAAGTTAGTAAGTGCGTTAGTTCCAACTACTCTGTTGTTTGCCAAAGAGAAATTTCCAACACCAACTTGTAAGTCTAATGCTTTCCATACTCCATTACATAATCCTTGAGTTCCATCTCCATTAACAGAATCACCCCACCATAAGATAGTAGAGAAATCTCTTTTAATACCTTGCATTACAACTTCAGAAACGATTTCTTGGAAGATAGTTCCAGTCATATCAGCTCTATTAATTCCTTTTTTAAGTAATTGAGATTTAATATGAGAGAATAATACATTCGCTTGTTGTGCGTGTTCAACTTCTAATCTACATAATGTTAAAGTTATGTTAGTATTAGCAGATTGAGTACCATCAGCAGTAAAACTTGTTGCTGTAGTCATTGTTTTTGTGATGTCTTTCACAGAAGTGTATCTATCTAATAAGATAGAAGCTCCAGAAACATCAGTCATAACATCCATTCCTTTAAGATGTTCGTTTTCGTAAAATAATGGTGCTAAGAAATACTTTTGAGCATCTTCTTGCGACCAAGTTAAACTTGTACTAATTACATTTGCCATTTTCTTTTGTTTTTTTTAATTAATTTTTAAAATATATTTTTTTATCTTCTGCTATAGTATTAGCAAAAGATTCCCAAACGCTTACTTCCTTAACTTCTGGAGTTGGACTTGGATCTTTACTTGGTACTACACCACTTGGAGTTCCCTCCATTTTAGCAACTTTATAAGTAGCTATTTCTGCTTCTAATGTTGCAATGTAACCATCCTTTTCAACTATTGAACCATTTAATTCAACAATAGCTTTACTAGACTCTTCAATAGACTCTTCTATAGCAATCATTTTATTAGATACTTCTTGGTTGTCAAGAATCTTTACTTCTTTAATTTCTGATGCTTTGTTAAACATATCAGAAATAAAAGTTTTTAAGTTTTCAAACTCTTTTTCCATTTTTCCTTTTTTTTGATTATTAAATAATTTTTCTACAATACTTGTATTCTTGTAGTCGTACTTCTTTATATCAAACATAGCTGCCATTTTTATAGGCTCTTCTACTAAGTTGATAAAACCTGCTTCTTGTGCTTCTAAACTATTAAACCAAGTTTCTTCATCCATCCAAGAACGGATTTGCTCCTCTGTCTGACCAGTCTTTGAAACATATATATTAATTAGCCTTTCACCCATTTTATCCATAAGGTCAGCCGCTTTTCTTAAATCATCTGAATCTCCAACTTCACCTCCCCAAACATTATGTATCATATAAAGAGAGTTTTCACTCATGATTACTTCATCAGCAGCAAGTGCAATAACACTAGCCATTGAAGCAGCAATTCCCTCTATACGAGCAGTAACTTTTTGTGGCATCCTGCTTATAGCATCATATATAGCTAAACCATCTATAACAGAACCTCCTGGTGAATTTATTCTTAAAAGAACAGATGTATCATTAGGGATTTGTTTTATCTCATTAATAAAAGACTTGGCATCAACCCCAAAATTACCAATTTCATCATATATCATTACCTCAGTCATTTGACTTTTAGCAATATTCTTTATACTATACCAATTCATACTACAATATAACGCAATGTTTTTTATAGAGTTTGGAAGTTAGTGGAATAAAGATTTATCCAAAATAATTTGGTAAAGTAAAAAATTAGTCATTACATTGTATTCTAATCAAAACAAAACAAGATATGAATTTCACAACAAAGTTAGCACAATACGATGTAACTATACACAAAGGTTTAACTGATGATTGCTCTTTAGAGGGAGCTTTTAGTGTAGAATGGCAATATTACTCAGAGTTTAGAGAAGAGTATGTAAAGGAATTAGGCGTTTATGCCACAAGAGTAATTGGAGTGGTTTATAAGGATGATGAATCAGTTTTAGAAGAGGATAGACAAGAAATAGATTCAGATGATAAGGGTTGGGTTTTAAAGTCAGACACTACAGCTATAGAATGGGGAAATTGTATTCAGCCTATGGATTTATATGTAGATTTAAAAAATAAACAAATAATCGTAAACTTTTAATATGAGCGATAAATTAGCAACTCCTTGCTGTAATGCAGGGTACGAAAAAGATGAAGTAAGTGCTTGTTGTGAAGCACAAATATCAGACAGTGGTTTATGTTATGATTGCCATGAACACACAGAATCAGAAGGATATATATGTGATGAGTGTGAAGACTGGCTAGATGAAAGAGATTTAGTGGAAAAAGTATATAACTGTGGATTTTGTGGAGAAGAATTAAATAAGGACAGTGGTTATTGCTCAAAAGAATGTCATGTAGCAGATAATACTGAAGGAGTATAAATAAATTACTAATTAAATTATAATAATAGAAATAAACAATAGAATATGAAAATAGAGATATTAAAAGGTAAACTAGATAATCAAATCATTGAAAGCACTTTAGATTGTGATTATGATGTTATAATAAAATTTAATCAAGAAGAATTAGCTTTACAATTAATATGTATTGCAAATGAATATGCTCAATCAAAATTAAAAGAAGAGTTAAGTTACTTAAAAGAATTATTCTTTTCGGCAGGTAGCGAGGATGTTAAAGAATATATTGATCAACGACTAAAATAAAAATAACTAATTAAAACAAAGTAAAACTATGGGAAAAATGAAAGAAGTGTTCGCTCTACACCAACAAGAGCAAGATGATATGGAAAAATATTATTCAGAGATGTATAGGATAGCCACATACATGGGAACTGAAGAAATGTTTAAAACACTATACAAATCATCATCAGAAAATAAAACAAGTAATAATTCAAAAAAAACAAAAAAATGTCAGAAAACAAAGTAGCAGAAACTAAAAAAGATACATTAAGAAGATTATTCATTGCCAATAACCTTGTCAAAGAAGATGTTTTTAAACACGCTCATTATACAATCATAACTAGAGCTGGTGTAGACAAGATTATGTCGGCACAAGGAATTGAAATTCAATATGAATTAGTTAATTTATCTGATGACCACTCACATTGCTTAATAAAAGCAAAAGGAAAGATGGGAGATAAGATTATTCAGACTTTTGGTGAAGCAACTCCTAAAAATAATAAAAACGCATATCCAGTTGCTATGGCAGAAAAGAGAGCTATGTCAAGAATTGTACTTAAATTAGCTGGTTTTTATGAAAATGGTTTCTTTGGTGAAGATGAATCAGATGATTTTAAACAAAAATAAAATGACTGACTGGATAGATGATGTATTAGAGGATGGTGATAAAGAATGTACAATGTGGCAAATAGGTTTTATTGAACAACTTATGGTTACATCTGCTAGTAATTACTCATACAGTAATATTAATTTAAACGATTTAACATATAATGAAGCAGAAGAGATCATCAAAGACCTTAGGGAGAACGACTGCCCTAAAGACACTCAAGAACAATTTAAACAAATGTGCAGAGCAGGAGTATTCAAATCTAAAGAATGTTAGAAGGCTTTTTTCTTTAACAAGTAAAAGTGTTGCCACAATAATACCGATAGGATTAACAATACCTATAAATTATTTTTATGAATTTTTAAAAGTTATTCCAAAAAAATACTGGTGTATTAGTCCTGTTTTTTATCATCATCCAGAAAGATTTTGTTGGGATGCTTTAGGTTTCTTAGGAGAGAGTATTCACCGATCTACAGTAAGAACTAAGTATTTAGAGCTTTGTTTTAAAAAATTAGACATAAGTATATCTGAAGTTTTAGATAATGAGGAGGAGTTATTTATGGATGAAATAGATAATAAAAAAAGATTTCTTATATCTTTAAAATATCTTGAAGAAAAACTAGATGAAAAAGAATTAAAATTATTATTAATTAAAGCGAAAAAATTAAGTGATGAAGAATTTAAATTTGAATAGTACAGAGGAAGCTATAGTTGGAATTGTAGAATTAGTTTCTGGAGTTAAGAGAGAGGTTACTAGAGGTAAATGCAGACAAAGACCTATAGCTTTATCTCGTAGTGTTTTAGGATATATGCTGAGAGATAATGGATGTACATCTCAAAGATCAGCAGAGATAGTTGGTAAACATCATGCTTCTATATTAAAGTATGTTAATGACCATGATTGGAATCTTAAATATTATGAAGAGTATAGGGATTTATATAAAAGCTGTCTTGATGAGTACAACACAGGGTATAGAAAGGCTAAAGTAGGATTAATGGCTAAACAAATAAAGGAGTTGCAAAAATCAATAGAACTAATAAACTTAGAATTATTATGATAAACATAGAATATTTTACAACGATGTACGATAACCAGGTTAATGGAACGACCTCAATAGTTTCAAAAATTAAAAACAACAAAAAGATGGCAGAAAAACAGTATGTAAATGGAATTATTATCAAGGAAAAAACTTTTGATAATGGTGGAACACAGCTTAAGGTTAGTCTTAAGACTGAAGATGTAATAGCTCAATTAAAAGAGCTAGATGATAATGGTTGGTGTAATTTAATTGTAGCAAGAAGAAAAGAAGCTTCTGATACAGGAATAACACATTACTCTTATGTAGATACTTGGAAGCCAACTAAAGGTGCTGGGCAACCATCTGCTAAGAAAGCAGTAGTTCAACAAGAAGATGACTTACCATTCTAAATAAATTAGGGGGGAGTGTCCACTACGGACAAAATATAACTATTAAATGTTTTTATTATTGTAACTCTCCCCTTTTTTTTAACTAACAAAACAAAACTATGGATAAAGAAAAACTACTAGATGAGTTAAATGATTTGTGCGATAACACTCTCTGCCCTATGGATCTAATGGATAGCATAGATGACTATACTAATGAAAAGATAATTGAGGAGTTACAATCACTAGTTGATGAAGTTACTGTTGATTCTGAATTTACGCACTCAATTCTTTTACAACGCAGAATTAAAAAATTAACAAGATGAGTGAAAAACCAAATTATTACGCAGTAATTCCTGCTGATGTTAGATACAGTAAAAAACTGAATCCAATGGAAAGATTGCTTTATGCTGAAATAACCTGTCTAACGAACTTTAAAGGCTATTGCTGGGCATCTAACGCTTATTTTGGAAAGCTATTTGATAGAAATCCTAAAAGTATAAGTAGAAATTTACAGAATTTATCTTTACATAATTTTATTAAAATATATTTAGTTAAAAATGATGCCAAGAATGTAGATCAAAGAATGATTTCTCTTGTTTCAAATATACCTAAATCAGCAAAAATACCCCCTCCACAAAAATGTGGAACACCCCCCCTCAAAAATGTAGAGGATAATACTAAGAATGAAAAGAGTGTTTTATTTAATGAATTTTGGGAAGCTTATAATGTAAAGAAAAGCAGAAAATTATGTTATGATAAGTTTATTGAATTAAGCTTAGATATTTGTAAGAAATGTGTTGTGTCTGCACAGCAATATTCAGATTCAATAACAGATTCTAAATTTAAAAAACATCCTGGCACTTGGTTAAATCAAGGTTGTTGGGATGATGAAGTTGATAATAATTCAAAGCAAGGCTTTACTGGAAATGGATTTGATGGAATGGTATTTTAATATGAATATAAGACAAACATCAATAGGTTGCTATAGGCAAATTAAGTCAGAGGGGCTTTTATCTAAAATGAGATTTGAAGTTTATTCAGCTTTATTGTCAATGGGGAAGCCATCTACAACT
>ENA-OSJC01000800-OSJC01000800.1-marine-metagenome-genome-assembly--contig:-NODE-800-length-28840-cov-3.814171_pt1 | contig 28840 bp, 23 predicted proteins | sample MGYA00237885_ERZ534234 | MGnify/ENA primary metagenome ERZ534234 (study PRJEB26413, sample SAMN06343907) | marine metagenome | isolation source: coastal waters | place: Atlantic Ocean: West Antarctic... | reverse complement strand
ATATATGGTCTTTCTTTACTACCTGCTATTAAAATATGTTGAATAGAAATTTGATTTTTATTATCCACAATTAATTGAGCCCATTCAAGGCCTCCCGAACTATAATTTTTTGAAGGTTTATAGTCTTTGTCATCAGTTTTTATAAATGTTTCAGCAAAGTCAAATCTTATTTCAAAACATCCGCACATTTCTTTTATGGAGTTAATGTCTTTTTTCTTTTTTGTTTGAGCATCTAAAGTGCTAATGATCAATAAAATCAGAATGTTTAGTAATAATTTCCTCATATGTATTATGTTGTAAATTCTTTATCTTTATTTAGAATGAATAAAAATAATACTTATTTTTGGATTTATAAAGCCTTAATATTATTATTATTTAATTAAATTAACAACCTAAATTTTTTTAAAATCATCTCTTAATTTTACTAATATGAATCCTGATTATATAAATAATATTATACACAAAAGAAGGTCAATTTTTCCGTCTCAGTTTAATAAAAAACCTATTCCAGTTAATTTAATAAAAGAATTACTTAAAAACGCAAATATGGCTCCTACTCATAGATTGACACAACCTTGGCGTTTCAAAGTTCTTCAAAATAAGGCAAAAGAAGATTTAGGAAACTTTCTTTCTGAAATTTATGTTTCTTCAACTGACTCTACTTTATTTTCTAAATTCAAAAATAATAAGATCAAAGAAAATTGTTTAAAATCTAATGCTATTATTATTATATGCATGCAAAGAGATTCTAATAATACTGTTCCAGAATGGGAAGAAATTGCATCTACTTCTATGGCTGTGCAAAACATTTGGTTGACATGTACTGCAAATAATCTTGGATGTTATTGGAGTAGTCCCAAATCAATTGATAAGATTGGTGGTTTAATTAATTTAAAAAAAGGTGAACGTTGTTTGGGTTTTTTGTATTTGGGTCATCATGATATAAAAGAAAAGCTATCGTTTAAAAGGGGTTTTATTGCTAAAAAAGTTGAATGGATAGACTCTATTAACAGGTAACACACCTGTATTTATAAAACTACTTTTTACTTTCTTTTTTTTAATTGTTTGTATACCTTGCAGTTTAGAATTAATCTAAATAATTATCATGAAAAATATATTTTATACACTTATAATGTGCTCATTATTTTTGAGCTGTGATACTAACGAAAAAAAATCAAATGAAGTAAATTTATACAGTCAAAGACACTATTCGGTTGATAAGTTACAATATGAAAACTTTACAAAATTAACTGGAATAAAAGTTAATGTAATTAAAGCCAATGCTGATGAATTGATAGAAAGGTTAAGGAACGAAGGAGAAAATAGTCCTGCTGATTTATTTATCACTGTTGATGCGGGTAAACTTCAAAAAGCAGTTGAATTGGAATTACTACAAAAAGTTAATAATAATATAATAGATGCTAATATTTCTGATGATCTTAAAGATAAGAATGGTTACTGGGTACCTATCACCTACAGAGCCAGAATAGTTGTTTATAGTAATGATAGAGTTCAAAAAAGTGATCTTTCTACTTATGAAGATTTAGCTAATGAAAAATGGAAAAATAGAATTCTGGTAAGATCTTCTTCAAACGCATATAATCAAGCTTTAATGTCTTCAATTGTAGCTAATCTTGGAAGTGATGTTGCTTCTAATTGGTCTAATGGTATTGTTAATAATTTTGCTCGGGAACCCAAAGGAAGTGATCGTGATCAAGTTAAGGCAATTGCTGCTGGTCAAGGAGATTTGGCAATTGTAAACTCTTATTATATTGGGCTTCTTTTGTCTTCTGAAAAAGAAGAAGAATTAAATGCTGGTAAATCAGTTTCTGTATTTTTTCCAAATCAGGGAGAGAACCAAAGAGGAAGTCATATAAATGTTTCTGGAATTGGATTAGCAAAAAACTCACCAAATAAGGATAATGCAATTAAATTAATGGAATATTTAACTAGTGAAGATGCACAAAACACATATGTTAATAACAGCTATGAGTATGCGGCAAATCCCAATGTCAAGCCATCGAAAATTGTACAGGCTTGGGGAACATTTAAAAGAGATAAATTAGATCTCAATAGCCTTGGTAAGTTTAGAAAAGAAGCAATTCGTATTTTTGATAAAACAGGTTGGAAATAAAAAATAAAATATTTTATTTAGAAAATAAAAGATGGATTATTGGAAGCATATTATTTGCAATTTTATTATTGCTTCCAATATTTACTCTACTATACAAACTTATATATGTTGAGGGTAACTCTTTTAAATACCTATTGGAAAATATTCTTTTAGATTATTCTTTCAATACTTTCTATTTAATTTTAATTACTGCCTTTTTTTCTCTTTTATTTGGTATTATTCCCGCTTGGTTAGTTAGTATTTACAAATTTCCAGGACGAAATTTTTTAGATATTGTATTGTATCTTCCTTTGGCAATTCCATCTTATATAATGGCTTTTACCTATAGTGATATATTGAGCTATACAGGTCCTATTCAAAGTTTTTTAAGAGAAAATTTTTATAACATTTCTATATTTTTTAACCAAGACTATTTACAAATTGAGGTTTTAGGAATTATTATGGCATTGGCTTTATATCCATATATTTATACTGTTTCTAGAGTTTCTTTTAGTCTTGTTGGAGCAAATTATATTAATGTTTCTAAAAACTTAGGTTTATCCTCATTTAAAACATTTTATAAAATAATATTACCACTTTCCAGGCCTGCAATTTTTTCCGGTTTATTTTTAGTGTTAATGGAAGTCCTAAATGAATACGGCGCAGTTAAATATTTTGGAGTAAACACTTACACCACTGGAATTTTTAGAGCTTGGTTTTCTATGGGAGATATAGGAACTGCGATTCAGCTTTCAGTTATATTATTGTTAGTAGTTTTTTCAATTTTTTATATTGAAAAATATTATCATTCTAAAACTAAATTTTATTATAAAACTAATTCAACAATTCAGTCATTAGGTAAACTAAATCGTATAAATAAATTTTTGGCTATATCTCTTTGTTTAATTCCATTTTTATTTGGCTTCTTTATTCCACTAATTTTTATATTAAATAATGTCTTTTTGACATTTTCATCGATTGATTTTAAAGATTTACTACAATTAACTTACAATACGATATCGATTTCCAGTATTTCATCTTTTTTAATTATTTTGATTGCGCTGTTCTTTCTTTTTATAGAAAAAATTTCTAAAACACGAGTAAATTATTTTATTAGTCAATCAATTTCAATGGGCTATGCAATCCCTGGTGCAGTTATTGGTTTAGGTCTTATTATTTTGTTTGCATTTATTGATAATTTCTTTTCTTCTTTTACTTTTTTAGGTTCTTTTTTTATTTTAATTTATGCCTATGTAATTAGGTTTTTAGCAGTTGGCAAATCTCCAATTAAATCAAGTTTAGAGAAACATCCAGAATCTTACGATGACACAGGCAAAAATTTAGGTTTAGGCCCATTAAAACTTTTACAAAAAATACATTTACCAATTAATAAGTTTGCTTTGATAACCGCTTTTATTGTTACTTTTATCGACCTAATGAAAGAGTTACCTATAACATTGATACTAAGACCTTTTAACTTTGATACTTTAGCAACTCAGACTTATGAATTTGCTGTAGAGGAAATGATTCCGTTGTCCAGTATATATTCGCTAATGATTATTTTAATTGGAAGTGTATTATTATTGTTTTTAAAAAATATTATTAATAAACAGGTAAATGTATCTTGAAGTAAAAAATCTAGTTAAGTATTATAGAAAAAATGTTCCTATAATAAAGAAATTAAACTTTTCAGTGAAGAAAGGTGAAATTATATCATTTTTGGGGGAAAGTGGTTCTGGAAAAACAACTTTTTTAAAATGTATTTCTGGTTTAGAAAAAATCAATTCAGGAACAATTTCGTTGAATAATATTATACTTAACAATAGTAATATTTTTATAAAACCTCAAAAAAGAAATATAGGTTTTGTATTTCAGGATTATCCACTTTTTCCTCATTTAAATCTAAAAGATAATATAATCTTTAATTTAAAATTTAAGTATTTAAAGAAATTAGATTACATGATTTCTTTAACAGGCTTAGAAAATTTATTGACTAGGTATCCTCATGAGCTTTCAGGTGGTGAACAACAGAGAGCATGTATTGCAAGAGCACTAATTAGAGAACCCGATTTGCTTTTATTAGACGAGCCATTTAGTAATTTAGACTCTAACATTAAGCTTTCAATGAGAGATGAAATATATAAAATAATAAAGGAAACAAATACCACTACTATTTTAGTAACACACGACATTAATGATTCTTTAAATATAGCGGATAGAATTTTAATTTTTAAAGCAGGAGTTTTGCAACAATATGACGATCCAGTAAACATGTATTGTGAACCAGCGAATTGCTATTGTGCCAAAGTATTAGGAGATTTGAATCAAGTTGATGTTAATGGTAAAACATATTATATAAGACCAGAAAAGATTAAAATAGTAAAAGAATCTATTCATAAAGTTATTGTTGATAAATGTTTTTTTCAAGGCAAGGAATATAAAATAATCGGTAAATTGTATGGATATAATTGGCATTTTTTCTCTAAAAAACCAGTTAAAAAAAAAGAACTATTAAATGTTGATTATAGTTCAGAAGATCTAATATTTTTCGATTCTATGTGTAATAATTTTTTTGAGTAATTATTCTCTTTAAAATTTAAATTCATTCTAAACAATCTTTACTATACTTTTGAATTTAAATCACTAAACATGAATATCAGAACTAATAACACTTGTTTAAATTGCGAAAATTTAATAAACAACTTTACGTGTTCAAAACACAACACAGAAGTTGATATTTTAAATGTTTGTGATAGTCATTCTTTTAAAGAGGTTTTTTCAAAAGAATCTAATTGTACAAATTGTAGTTCATTTCATCTTGCTTCTTGCAGCCATCCTAAATCAGCATCCCTTGGAATGTTATGTTTCGACTGGCAGCCAACCTCGAGCTAACTGATATTAAAATGTAAATCATTGATTGTGTAAATTTTAGTATATTTGCATGCAATTAATTACTAATTGCTATGATCAAACTTCAAAATAAATTTATTGGGACTGGATTAACATATGATGATGTGTTGTTAATACCGGCTTATTCAGAATTTTTACCAAATCAAGTGGATTTGAGGACTAAATTTTCCAGAAATATTAATTTAAACATCCCTATTGTTTCTGCAGCAATGGATACGGTAACAGAAAGCAAAATGGCTATTGCCATGGCACAAGAAGGTGGCTTAGGAGTCATACATAAAAGTATGTCAATTGATCTTCAAGCTGAAAAAGTAAAAAAAGTTAAGAGATCTGAATCAGGCATGATTCTAGATCCTGTAACATTACCCGAATCAGCTTTAGTTTCTCAAGCTAAAAAACTTATGAGAGAATATAGTATTGGAGGAATTCCAATAGTAGATAAAAGTCATAAATTAATAGGAATAATAACAAATAGAGACTTGAGGTTTGAGAACGAAAATAATAAGCCATTGTCTAAAATAATGTCTAAAAAAAATCTGGTCACTGGAAATGAAGGAATTTCCATGAAAGATGCGGAAAGAATTCTACAAAAACATAAAATCGAAAAATTACCTATTGTTGATAAAGATTATAAATTAATCGGTTTAATCACTTTTAGAGATATCCAAAAAATTTCTTTAAAACCAATTTCTAATAAAGATAGATTTGGAAGATTGAAAGTTGCTGCAGCTGTTGGTGTTTCCAAAGATGCGGTAGATAGATGTTCTGAACTCTGTAATGCAGGTGTTGATGCAATTGTAATTGATACAGCTCACGGTCACTCTAAAGGAGTATTAGAAATATTAAAAAAAATAAAAAATAATTTTTCTGAAATTGATGTTATTGTTGGTAATATAGCAACTAAAGATGCAGCATCTTTTTTAGTAAAGGCTGGAGCTGACGGAGTTAAAGTAGGTATTGGTCCTGGATCAATTTGTACTACTAGAGTGATTGCTGGCGTAGGTTACCCTCAACTTTCGGCAATCAATGAAGTTTCTAAAGCTCTAAAAGGATCGGACGTTTCTCTTATAGCAGATGGAGGAATAAAATATACTGGAGATATAACTAAAGCAATTGCTGCAGGTGCTGATTGCGTTATGCTAGGTTCGCTTTTAGCTGGAACTAAAGAATCTCCAGGTGAGTCAATCATTTATGAAGGAAGGAAATTCAAGACATATAGAGGTATGGGATCTATTGAAGCCATGCAAAAGGGAAGCAAAGATCGTTATTTCCAAGATTCAATTAGTGATTCTAATAAATTGGTCCCAGAAGGAGTAGTTGGAAGAGTTCCTTATAAAGGAGATTTATATGAAAGTATTCATCAATTTATCGGCGGAGTTAGGTCAGGAATGGGATATTGTGGTACTAAAAATATTAATGATTTAAAACGTAATGCTCAGTTTATACAAATTACAGGAGCAGGAATACAAGAAAGCCATCCACATAATGTAATGATTACTAAAGAATCTCCAAATTATTCTAGATAAGAAATGAATTCAAAAAACTCACTTTTTATTTTAATTTCTCTTTTGTTTTTTATCAATTGTGAATTTTTTTCTACTAAACCCAAATTAGCTATCGCAAAAATTCAAGATAAATATTTATTTCTAGAAGATATACAGAGCGAAATACCGTTAAATTTATCAAAAGAGGATAGTATAATTTTTGTTAGAAATAAAGCAATTAATTGGGCAACAAAACACATTCTTAATGATAGAGCATTAATAAATTTAAGGATGGATGAACAAGAAAAACTTCTAAATTTAGTTGAATCCTATAAAAGTGATTTGTTTTCACATTCTTATCAAGAAAAAATGGTTAAAGCATTAATGGATACATTAATTTCTGATTTAGAAATTGAGAATTATTACTTAATTAATAATTCTAATTTTAAATTAAATCAAGATTTGGTAAAGGCCAGATATATAAAAGTAAGTAGAGATAATTATAATATAAAAGATATTAGAAAAAGATTTAAAAGATTTAATAATGAAGATTTATTTTTTCTAGATTCTATTTCATTACAATTTTCCTCATATTCATTCAATGATTCTATTTGGATAAATAAAGATTTATTTTTTTCAAGACTTCCCGATGTTAGAAAATATATTAAAAATAATATTGTAAAAAAATCTTTATTTTATCAAATAGAAGATTCATTAGAATTATATTTGGTTAAAATAAATAAATCTATTTTTAGAAATGATTTAGCCCCATTGGACTATATCAAGCCAACATTAAAACAAATTCTTTTAAATAAAAAGAAATTAGATTTTGTTAGTAAATTTGAAAAAGATTTAATTAATAACGCAATACAAAATAAAGAGTTCGAAATTTATGAAATTAATTAAAAAATACATATTATCATTTTTTTTTCTTCAAGCTATATTTATTGGTTATTCTCAATCTACAATATCCAAATCATCAGAAAATAATCGTACAAAAATTGATGGGGTAGCCGCTGTAGTAGGAGATTATGTAATCTTAGAATCAGATGTGGATAAAACTTTAATTGATCTTCAATCTCAAGGAGTTTCTACAATTGATATAGGAAGATGTAGTCTTTTAGGTAAATTAATGGAAGATAAACTTTATGCTCATCATGCCGAACAAGATAGCTTGGAAGTTGATAATAGTCAAATAAATTCTTATGTAGATAGAACTATTGATTATTTTATCGGCCAACTGGGAAGCTTAGAAAAGGTTCTTGATTTCTATAAAAAAAGAGATGAAGAGTCTTTCAGGACTGAACTTTTTGAAATTAATAAAATGAATCAACTATCTGAAAAAATGCAAACAAAAATTGTTGATGAAATAGAAATTACACCCGAAGAAGTTCGTCAATTTTTTAATTCTATACCTAAATATGAAAGGCCAGTTTTTGGAGCAGAGCTTGAAATAGCACAAATTGTTGTTAAACCGAAAGTTTCCGAGGAAGATAACCAAAAAGTAATTAGAAGATTGGAAACTATTAGAAATGATATTGCTGTCAATGGTTCATCATTTGCAACGAAAGCTATTTTATATTCTCAAGATCCCGGATCAAGGGCAACGGGTGGTAAGTATACTTTAAACAGAGCCCGTCCACAGATGGATAAAGAATTTAGAGATGCTGCTTACAGGCTAAGAGAAGGTGAGATTTCAGACCCTTTTAAGACACAATTTGGTTGGCATATAGTTAAGATAGAAAAAATCAGAGGACAAGAAGTAGACGTAAGACATATTTTGTTAATTCCAGAAATAACTAATGATGCTTTAAGTGAAGCCAAAAATAAAATTGATATTATTAGAAAAAGAATTGTTGATGGAGATTTAACTTTTGAAGAAGCTGCGAAATCTTCCTCTGATGAACAAGAAACGAGAAACAATGGTGGAGTACTAATAAATCCTACCACTGGAGATACAAGATTTGAATTAACTAAAATGGATCCTGTTTTGTATGGACAGGCTCAAAAATTAAAAGATAACGAGGTTTCATCCCCTTTACTAGAAGAAGATGAAAGAGGGATAAGAAAATATAAAATAATTAAAGTAAGTAATAGATTTGATGAACATATTGCTGAATATTCTCAGGATTACATTAAGATTAAAGATTTAGCTTTAAAAGAAAAAAAAATAAATAAAATAAAAAATTGGATGGTTGAGAAAATAGATGAAACCTATATAAATATTAATCAAGATAATAAGGATTGTAACTTTACTAACAAATGGGTAAAAAATTAATCTCTTTTTTAATTTCAACAAGATTTACTGCTATTTTATTTATTCTATTTCCTCTATCAATGGCTATAGGAACTTTCATTGAAAGTTATTATAATACTACAACTGCAAAAATTCTTATTTACAATGCTTGGTGGTTTGAAGTAATGATGGTTTTTTTCGTTATAAACTTTACATTAAACATAAAGAGATATAATTTACTAAGTTTTAAGAAGTGGCCTGTATTATTATTACATATTTCTTGGATTCTTATAATTTTGGGAGCTGGTGTAACTAGGTATATTGGTTTTGAAGGAGTTATGCCAATAAGGGAAAATTCAAGTTCAAATACTTTTCTTTCAGAAAAGACCTTTCTCACAGTTTACACTGACGGAGAAATTGATGGTCAAATTAAAAGAAGATTCAACCAGAGTGATTTATTGCTTTCTGAAAGTACTAATAATTATTTCAAGTGGAAAGATAATTTTAATAGTCAGGATTTTTCTATCGAATACGTAAATTTTATTGAAAATGCTAAAGAAGATTTAGTTGAAGATGTAAAAGGAGAAGACTATTTAAAAATAGTAGAAGCTAGTAACGGGTCTAGACACGATCACTTTCTAAAATCTGGTCAAGTAACAAGTATTCATAATATTTTATTTGCGTTAAACAAGGATACCAAGGGAGCGATAAACATTAGTTTAAAAGAGGGATCTCTGTTTATTAACAGTCCTTTTGCTGGTAACTATATGAGAATGGCTGATCAATTACAAGGAGATTTAAACACTAATGTTAATCAACCATTAATGTTAAGATCTCTTTATGATGCTGCTGGCCTTCAATTTGTTTTTCCTGACAATATAATTAAAGGAAAATTTGAAATTGTAAAATCTGATGATGAGTTATCTCAGCAAGATGGTTTATTTATAAAAATCTCAACAAATAATGATTCTAAAGTTATAGGATTACTTGGAGCTAAAGGGATAGTAAATCAACCTAAAAAAATTAATGTGGGAAATTTAGAATTTTTACTAAAATATGGTTCTCTAGAAAGAACTCTTCCATTTGAAGTAAAACTCAACGACTTTATAGCAGAAAAGTACCCGGGTACTGAAAAAAGCTACAGCAGTTTTAAGAGTAAAGTTACGGTCATAGATGATACTAATTTTGATTATGATATCTATATGAACCATATCTTAAACCATAAAGGGTATCGATTCTTCCAAGCTTCTTTTGATCCCGATGAAAAAGGAACTGTTCTTTCAGTTAATCACGATTCGTTAGGCACATTAATGACTTATGTAGGATATTTTTTATTGTATTTAGGCCTGTTAGGTATTATGTTTTTTGGAAAGACTCGTTTCAAAGATTTAGCAAATAAACTAGAAAAACTTAAGCTTAAAAAAGAGTCTATGATTATAATGATGCTTCTTTTTTCAAGTGTGTTCTATGCACAAGAAGATCATAAACACAATCAAAATAATTTAAATCAAATTGATTCATTAATAATTAATCGCGCTGTAAGTTTAGAACATGCTGCAGAATTTGGAAGTCTTGTAATTCAAGATTCTGGTGGTCGGATGAAACCTTTAAATACTTTTGCTTCTGAATTATTGAGAAAAGTCAGTAAATCAGATACTTACAAGGATTTGAACGCAGATCAAGTACTAATTTCTATCACAAAAAATCCTATTGCTTGGTATAATGTCCCCATTATTTTTCTTAAGAGAGGAAATGATAGTATTAGGATTATAGCAGGAAGAAATAAAAAAGAAGAATTCGCTTCTTTTGTTGATTTCTTTGATGAAAATGGAGCTTATAAAATTTCGTCTCAGTTAGAAAGTGCTTATAAAGCCTCATTACCTAATCAATTTCAAAAAGATTTTATCGAATTAGATAGACGAGTTAATTTACTTTTTTCTGCATTTGAGGGTAATATATTGAGGATTTTTCCAATTCCAAACGATATAAATAATAAATGGGTTTCTTTTTCGGATGTTAAACCGAAAGATTTTAAAGGTATTGACTCACTTTATGTTAAGAATGTTCTGCCACTTTATTTAGGCGCGTTAGAAAACGATATTAAATCTGGGGACTATAAGAATTCAAAAAATCTTTTAGAAAGTATTAGAGGATTTCAAACTAAATATGGTTCTGAAATACTTCCTTCAAATGACAAAATAAAAGCAGAAATTTTATATAATAAATACGATATTTTTAAAAAACTTTTTAGTTGGTATATGTATGTCGGTACATTAATGTTTGGATTTTTAATTTTTCAAATATTTTATGAAAATAGATATATTAATTTTCTTGTATCTATTTCAAAATATTCTATTATTGGTTTGTTTGTTTTACACACCTTTGGTTTAATAGCTAGATCTTACGTTTCTGGTCATGCCCCATGGAGTGATGCTTATGAATCTATGATTTATGTTGCATGGGCAACTGTTGGAATAGGACTTGCCTTTGGAAGAAAATCTAATCTTACTATTGCTGCTACTTCATTTGTAGCTTCCATGATTTTAATGATAGCCCACTGGAACTGGATGGATCCTGAAATAGCAAATTTAGTTCCTGTCCTGGATAGCTACTGGTTGATGATACATGTTTCTGTTATTGTAGGTAGCTATGGACCTTTCACATTAGGAATGATACTAGGGATTGTATCCTTATTTTTAATACTCATAACTAATGATAAGAATAAAAAGAAAATTAATTTAAACCTTCAAGAATTATCTATAATTAATGAACTATCCTTAACTGTTGGATTAATAATGCTTACAATTGGAAATTTTTTAGGTGGTCAGTGGGCTAATGAAAGTTGGGGTAGATATTGGGGGTGGGACCCAAAAGAAACTTGGGCTTTGATTAGTATAATGGTATATGCTTTTGTTTTACACATGAGATTAATACCTGGTTTGAAAGGGAAATGGATTTTTAATCTAATGTCTGTTCTAGCTTTCGCATCTATAATGATGACATATTTTGGTGTTAATTTTTATTTAACTGGGTTACATTCCTATGCTAGTGGAGATAAAGTTATTACACCTGATTTTGTTTATTATTCGTTAGTTTTTGTTCTTATTTTAGGTTTCTTCTCATACTTTAAGCACAAAAAATATTATAGTTAATGGATTTTTATCAGAAAAATAAGTGGTTTATTCTTTCGTTAACAGGTATTTTAACATTTAGTTTGGGATTATGTATTTTTGGAGAGGCAATAATATTAAAAAATAGAGGAGAGGCATGGTTTTTGTTTGGTACAATAGCATTGATGTTAATTAATTTTGGTGTTTGTTTAATGATTAGTGCCAATACAGTAAATAGATGATTTATTTTTTAAACTTTTCACTAAACAAAATTTTTAATATTAATATTTTTGTATTGTATGCTTTGGTATTTTTAAATTCTTTTGATTCTTATTCTCAAGTAGAAAATTCAAAGAGAAAAATTGAACTGTTACCTCCAATGTCTGCAGTTTTAAAAAATTTAAAAATTAGTCCAAATAACCCCAATTATTTTTCAATTTTAAAAAAATCAGAAACTAAAAATGATGAAGGAAAATCAATTTTTAAATCTGAAACTTTTTTAGATCCTGGAGATATTTATTTAAAAAACATAAAGAAGGAAAAACAAAAACAAAACTCTAGTAATTATAGTAAAGGAGTTTACTTAGGAGATGTTAAAACAAATTCAAAGTTTGTGAATGTGCTTTGTAGAGACTTTGAATATGTTGATGGAGATAGAGTACGTATTCTAGTAAACGATTCTATTATTATCGATAACCTCATGTTGGACTCAACCTTTTCTGGTTTTAAACTTCCATTAACTATAGGATTCAATAAAATAGATTTTACTGCCTTAAATCAGGGTTCATCAGGTCCAAATACTGCTGAATTAAGAGTTTTTGATGATAAAAACACGTTGATATCCTCAAATCAGTGGAACCTATCTACAGGAGCTACTGCTACATTTATCGTTGTTAAACAATAAACTAAGCATTATTTAACGTACTGTCTAGAGTGATGGAGCTTTTTTAGTTTAATATCAAACAAAAGTTATCATATCCTCTTTAAGATGAGGAAGCTCGTTAAATGATAAAAGATTAAATTTTTCTTTTGAATATAAAAAAGAAGTAAAAGAAGTATTTCTAATAGAAAAATTTAAATCTGCAATTTTCATTTCATTTTCAATATTTAAAGATTCAGCTGTTATTGCGCTTATGGTTCCTCCTGAGCTAAACACTCCTATATTTTGATTATTATTTGTATTTTTTAAAATAGTTTTTAATCCATTTCTGACATTTTTTCTAAAATCTTTCCATGGTATAATTCCTTTTACTATAATTTTATCTTTAACCCATAAGTTTAAAAAATACTTAAACCCTAACATCATATTCCCGTTTTTCTTCTCAGGGTTTATTTCAATTTCCATCCACAAATTTTTTAGATATACATCAGAACTAATCATTTTAGGGATTTCTGTTTTCATAGCTTCTGTAGCTTGGTGCTCATTTAATCCTTCAAGAACAATTGGATTTGGAATGTTTAAGTTATTTCTTTTATAAACCTCAGAAACAATTTCATATGTATGCTGTTGCCTTTTTAGAGATCCAACATATATTTTATCAAAATTATATTTTTTATGAACTAGATATTTACCTAATTCTAAAGCTTGTAACTCTCCTTTTTTTGATAAAACATCATAATTATCACTTCCTAAAGATGCTTGTGCATGCCTGAAAAAATAAATTTTACTCATTTTTTAGAAAAGATTTTCTATTCTATTTTTTTGAATCGATTGCCAACCAATAGTACACATTAATTTGGTCATTTTATTTAGGTCTTTAAATTTTTCATTTGTAGTTAGCCCTTTATCATATCTGAAATATATCTGTTGAACTATTACGGCAATTTTAAATAAACCGTATACATAGTAGAAAACTAAATCGTTAATCTTTTTTTTAGTTTTTTCTCCATACATATCGACTAAATCCATTCTTCCTGGATTTCCAGGTTTTGAAGTTGGATAGTTTAATCCATCTAATATCATAGCATGATCAGATTCCATTGTCCAGTAGGCAAGGGAAGTTCCAAAATCCATTAAAGGATCGCCAAGAGTGCACATTTCCCAGTCTAATATTCCTTTTATTTCATCCCATGAATCATTCTTAAAAACAATATTATCGTACTTATAATCATTATGTATTAAGCTGTAGTTGTATTTGGATGGTTGATTTTTTTCTAACCAATTCATTATTTTATGAGATTCAGGGATTTCTTCCGTTGCAGCTTTTAAATATTGTTTACTCCAATTTTTAACCTGTCTTTCAACATAACCCTCAGGTTTTCCTAAATCATCTAAACCTAATTTTTTAAAATCTAATTCATGAAGTTCAACAAAAGTATCAAGCCAGTTATATGCTATTTTTTTGTATTCTTCTGCTGAGATAGTTCTGTAATTTGCCTCTTTTCTTGACAGGATAATACCTTCCATTTTTTCCATTATATAAAATGGTGCACCAATTATGCTATTATCATTTGAAAAAATGTGGACTTTAGGAGCTTTTTTAAAACCTTTGTTAAGACCCTTTAATACTTTGAACTCACGACTCATATCGTGACCGTATTTTATTGCTCCTTTTGGTGGACAGCGTAGTACTAATTCTTTTTTTTCAATTTTTAAAAGATAAGTCAAATTTGAAAATCCATTAGAGAATTGTTTTATATTTAATTCGCTATTTGTATCTGAAATAAATTTATTTTTAAACAAATAACCCTTAATATTTATTTCATTAAGTTCTTCTCCTTTTCTAACTTTTTGGATCATTTATTTAATTGCTCTTTTACTAAATTTCTTCCCAGTTGATACATATGTACTTCGTCAGGACCATCAGCGAGTCTAATAGATCTCGCATATACATAAAAAGAAGCTAAAGGAGTATCCTGGGAAACTCCCATTCCTCCAAATGCTTGTATTGCTCTATCTACTACATCACATGTCATTTGAGGAACAGCAATTTTTATCATCGCAATAAGATTAGCTCCAATTTTAGCTCCAAATCTATCAATTTTGTCTGCAGCTGCAAGAGTTAGTAATCTAGCTTGTTCAATTTCACATGCTGATTTTGCTATATCTTGTCTTATGCTACTGTAATCTTTAAGTTTTTTTCCAAAAGTCTCTCTTACATCAACTCTTTTACACATCATATTTAAAGAACGTTGAGATGCTCCAATTAACCGCATACAATGGTGAATTCTTCCAGGACCCAGTCTGCCTTGTGCAATTTCAAAACCTCTTCCTTCTCCTAAAATCATATTTTCTACAGGTACTCTAACATCCTTTAATTCAATTTCTGCGTGACCTTCAGGTGAATCTAAATATCCAAAAACTCTTAACGGTCTGACAATCGTAACGCCAGGCGTTCCAGCAGGAACTAAGATCATACTTTGTTGTACATGTCTAGCTGCATTTGGATCAGTTTTACCCATTAATATGTATATTTTCGTACTTGGGTTCATTCCTCCAGAAGACCACCATTTTCTACCATTTATAACATACTCATCTCCATCTTTTACAATTGATGTTTCGATATTAGTTGCATCAGAAGATGCTACTGCTGGCTCAGTCATTAAAAAAGCAGATCTGATTTCTCCATTCATAAGAGGTTTGAGCCATTTTTCTTTTTGCTCATCACTTCCATATTTGGCAATTACTTCCATATTTCCAGTATCCGGAGCAGAACAATTAAATATTTCAGAAGAATAGGAGCATCTACCCATTATTTCAGCTAAAGGAGCATATTCAAGATTTGTTAAACCAGGACTCAGTTCACCATATCCTTTTGGTAGAAATAAGTTCCATAACCCTTCTTTTTTAGCTAGAGTTTTTAAAACTTCTAATTTTGGAGAATGCTTCCAAGGATTATTAATTCTAAATTCTAAAATTTCATTTTCATTTGGAAAAATATGTTTTTCCATGAAATCATTAAGTTTTTTTTGAAGTTTTAAAGACTTTTCACTGTATTGAAAGTTCATAAGATTTTTTATAAGATTTTTAAAAATTATCAATTAACGGAGAATGTAACAAACCCCCATCGTTTACTATAGTTGATCCAGTCATATATGAACTTGCATCTGAGGCTAAAAATACAGCTAAACCTGCCATTTCATCAGGTGTGGAAACTCTTCCTAAAGCAGTATTTTTTAAAAAACTCTTATAAGAGGCTTCGTGTTGTAATAAAGCGGCACTTAATTTAGTTTTAACATATCCAGGACATATCATATTAACCCTTATATTGTCTTTTCCCCACTCTATTGCTTGGTTGTTTCCAAGCATTATTAAAGCAGTTTTACTGATGTTATATGCAGCCATCATTTTAGAAGGGTGTAATCCTTCAACTGAACTCACATGAATAATACTACCACCACCTTGTTTTTTCATTATAGGATATACTAGATTACTTAATGAAATAGCAGAATTAACATTAATATCCATAGTTTTTTGGTAAACATCCAAAGGCATTTTATCTATAGGACCAAAATATGGATTTGTTCCTGCATTATTAATTAGTATGTCAATTCGACCATATTTTTCCATCACTTCTCTAATTAATTCTTTTTGTTGCTCTTCTTTCGCCACATGACATTCAATTCCAATAGCAGAAAGACCTTCAGAATTGAATTGAGAGGCTACTTTTTCTACTACATCTTTTTTTCTACTGCTTATGACAACATTTGCACCAAACTCCGCTAATCCTCTTGCCATTGATTTTCCTATGCCTTTTGATGAACCTGTAATTATTGCTACTTTATTAATTAAATTAAATTTTTCTTTTATCATGATAACGTTCAGTATATTAGCTTTTGACTAAAATACCATTTTTAACACAAATAATAAGTATTGAAAACGATATTATATAACTACAAAAAATATCTAAAATCAAAAAATAAATTAAATTTTGAATCTTATAATGATTTGCATAGTTGGAGTATTAATGAGATCTCTGATTTTTCAAAATCCATCGTAGATTTTTTTGAAATACAATTTGACAGACCTCCTAAATCTATCTATAAATTCAATAAAAATTTTATTAAAACGAAGTGGTTTGATGATTCGAAAATCAGCTATTCAAAGAATATATTTAAAAACGAAAACCTTAAAACTCCTGCTATCAAATATCAGGACGAAAACGGAAAATATTCGGAAATTTCCTGGAAATCTTTAAAACAAAAGACCTTCGAATTTCAAGAGATTTTAACTAATAATGGTGTTGAAAAAGGAGATAGGGTAGTGGGATATTGTTCCAATACTCCAGAAGTAATTGCTGCCTTTTTAGCAGTAAATTCATTAGGAGCAATATGGTCATCTTGTTCACCAGATTTTGGTTATGATTCTGTTCTAGATAGATTTAATCAAATTCAACCAAAGTTTTTGTTTTATCATTCCAGTTACACATATGGTGGAAAAGAATTTTCTTTAAATTCTAAAGTTTCCAACTTAAAAAAATCAATTAAATCTATTTCTTGTTCTTTAGACTTAAATATTAAATCAACATTTATAGACGATTCTAGTTCTACAAATTTAAATTTTATATCAGTAGATTTTAACCACCCAATATGGATATTATTTTCCTCTGGTACAACTGGAAAACCAAAAGCAATTACTCATAGAACAGGGGGTATGATTTTAGAGCATTTTAAAGCATTAGCATTACATCAAAATGTTTGTAAGGAGGATACTTATTTTTGGTATTCAACAACTGGATGGATGATGTGGAATTATTCATTAAGTAGTCTTCTTTTAGGTTGTTCGTTATGTATATATAACGGATCTCCAGTATTTCCAGATAATGGAGTCTTATGGAGATTAGCTAAAAGAGCAAAAATCAATCATTTTGGCCATGGAGCTATTTTTTTTCAAAATATGTTATCACTAATTCCTAAAGATTTAAATTTATTTGATTCTTCAAATCTTAAAACGATTGGTTCAACAGGTTCTCCCTTAACTAAAGAAACTAATATTGGATTAAATAAAATTTTCCATGACACACATATAATCTCATTAAGTGGAGGGACAGATGTTTGTACAGCTTTTATAGGTGGAAATCTTGATTTAGAAGTTATTCCAGGAGAAATTCAATGTAAAATGTTAGGAGCTGCAATTGAAGTGTGGAATAGTAAAGGAGAAAAAGTAACAAATGAAATGGGAGAACTTGTCTTAACAAAACCTTTAATTTCTATGCCCGTTTTTTTATGGAATGATAAGAATAATTTAAAATATAGGCAAAGTTATTTTTCAAAGTTCAATAATATATGGAATCACGGAGATTGGGTTACTCAGACACTTAACGGAGGAATTATTGTTCATGGACGCTCTGATTCAACATTAAATAGATCTGGAGTTAGAATAGGAACATCTGAAATATATGGTGTTATAAAAGATTTAAATTATGTAAAGGATAGTCTGATTATTCATATTGACAGTAATAAAGAAGATAAATTAATTCTTTTCGTAAAATCTAATTCTAAAATAAATAATAATGAATTAAGAACTTTGATAAGATCAAAATGTTCCCCAAGACATATCCCAGATCTAGTTTTTAGTTGTCCTGATATTCCATATACAATAAGTGGAAAAAAAGTAGAAGTTCCTATTAAAAAAATATTAATGGGTAAAGAATGTGACGATGTAGTAAGTAAAGATTCTTTAAGGAATCCAGAATCTTTAAAATGGTTTGTCGAGTTCTATGAAAACTTTTCTAATAGTTTAGCCTGATTATTTATAGATTCAATAAATTCTTTTTTTAAACTTTCTATTAATTCCTTGGAAGATGGACAGTCTTTAATTGTGGTTACACCTTGACCGGCTGACCAAATTGTACTCCATGCTTTCGCTTCGTTTTCAACATCCATTTTGGCTTTTTCACCCCACATTTCTTCTGTAATACCCATTGATTCTAAACTGGGTTTTAAGAAATTAGCGTTTACACCTGAAACTGCAGCAGTGTATATAATGTCGCTTGCAGAAGAGTCAATTATCATTTGCTGATACTTTTCGTCTGCTCTACTTTCTTTGGTGTTTATGAATCTTGTACCCATATAAGCTAAATCTGCTCCCACTTGCATTGCAGAAGCAACATCTTTTCCATTCGAAATACAACCCGATAAAAGAATAGTTTTATCAAAAAAACTTCTAACTTCTGAAATGAAAGGCATTGGATTTAATGTTCCTCCATGTCCTCCAGCTCCAGCTGCAACTAAAATTAGACCATCTACACCTGCTTGGGCAGCTTTTTCAGCGTGTCTTTTTTTGATAACATCATGAAAGACTAATCCTCCATATGAATGTACTGCACTAACAAGTTGGCTGACGGCTCCTAAAGAAGTTATTATTAACGGAACTTTGTGCTTTATGCAAATTGCTAGATCTTTTTGAACTCTAGGATTAGATTGATGAACTATTAAGTTTACTCCAAATGGAGCAGGTTTTATTCCTGTTTCTTTTTCAAAATCTTCTAATCCTTTTTTGATTTCAATTACCCACTCTTCAAATCCCTCTGTTGTTCTTTGATTTAAAGCTGGAAAAGTTCCTACAATACCGTTCTTACAACACTCCAAAACAAGTTTTGGTCCAGATATTAAAAACATTGGAGCAGCAATTACAGGAATATTCAATTCATTTATAAATTCAGGTTTTTTCATTTCAATATATTTTATACGTTTCCATATCCACCATCAATCGACATGGATGATCCATTAACAAATGAAGATTCATTAGACAACAGCCAAACTATAGTATCTGCAACTTCTTTTGTATTACCTATTCTTTTCATGGGATTTATATGTGTGCTAAATTCTAATATTTTAATGGGAATCTTTTTAATCATATCGGTCTCAATAAAGCCTGGGCATACCGCATTTACTCTAATGTTGTGCGCGCCGTATTCAATAGATGCTGATTTAGTTAATCCAAGAACACCATGTTTTGATGCACTATACGCTGAACCACCTCCAACTCCTTTTATTCCAGCCATAGAGGCAACGTTTACAATTCTCCCAAATCTTTTTTTAAGCATACATTGTATTTGGGCTTGTAAACAACAAAATACACCTGTGAGGTTAATGTTAATTGTATTACTCCAATCTTTTATATTTAAATTATGAATTCCCTCTAATTTTCCACCAACACCTGCATTATTGACTGCAAAGTCTATGCTTCCCTGTTCTTTGAAAATGTTTTGAATTACATTTTTTATCTGCTCACTGTTAGAAACATCTAATTGGTAAAACTTGGCTTTTCCTCCATCAGACAAGATTTGATCAACAGTTTGTTTTCCACTAGTTTTGTTGATGTCTGTTACAATAACCTTAGCTCCTTTAATAGAAAGAGCAACAGCTGTTGCTCTTCCAATTCCATTACCCGCGCCAGTGACAAGGGCTATTTTATTTTTAAATTCTGACACTAATAAATCAAATTTATATTATAAATCTAATTTTACAGTAGCCATACCCATTGTTCCCATTTCTGGCATTCCTGGAAATAAAGAGTATTTTTCATTCATTAAGTTATATACAGCCAGATCAATTTTAGTCTTAGAGTTTAGCTTGAAACCAATATTTGTATCAAAAATATTTCTTTGTGGAACATTACCAGAGTAAACTCCCATATTGGCATTTAATCCATCATCATACTTGTGAGATAATCCAAAAAACCATTTTCCTCTATTATAGCTTAGTCCTGTCTTGATTCTTTGTTTGGAATGATTCATATAATAAGTTCCTGTTTCATCTATAGCACCTAGGTCGTCTTTGCTGAATTCTGTTTCACTTATTACAGAGTAATTTGCAAATAGTGTTAAATTATCATTAGCTATATATTTAAGTGCTGTGTCAAACCCCCAGTATTTTATTTTACCAAAGTTTTTGTATCCCATCATTAAATTTGGAACACTTGTACCTGTTGGAGCTTGATCACTTTCAATAATACCTACTGGGCCTTCCATAGCAGCAGCTCCTCCTTGATATAATCCCGCTATAGTTTGCGCTATTCCAACTTGAAGAGCACCAGTATATCCTCTATTTCCAGCTTCAATAAAAGCTAATGGATATATAGTACCTGCAAGATCAGTTCCTAATCCTGTTAAGTCAACAAAAGGACTAATCACAGTTTGAGCAACAAAATTTTCTTTTTGGGTGTTATAAATATCAAAACTCCATGTTAAATCGTTTGTTAGCATTCCTTTAAATCCAATTTCATAAGTTGTATTGATTTGAAGCTCACTAGCGTCTCCACCCTCTAGACTAACTGTATTACCAGCACTATCAACTAGTTTTCCTCTAGTTACTCCTCCAGTTCCATTTATTGTAGCTAATGTAGTATTGCTTGACAACCAACCTATAAAAGTTTTTATGGTTGAAGCTAGAGCACCTAATCTAGCATCAAAAGCTCCAGCTCCTAATCCAGGAAGTAATCCGGCAGATATTACCCCAAACGCTCTAGCATGATCCATTCCTTGACCAACATTAACACCTGCTGCAGATAAAGCTCCTAGATATTTAGTTTTCACATTGTTAAAGGTTTGAGCTGTTGCATTTCCTATTAAATGTGCGTTTGCAATTATGTTACCACCAGCATCATAAATAGGTTGCACAGGTAAATCTAAAAATAATGTAAGAGCATCGTTGGGAATGTGTGCTTTATTATAAGTCAGTCTAAAACTTTGTCTTTGGGTTGGTCTCCAAACTAAACCAGCTCTAGGTGAAAATGAGTTAGCGTTAAATGATTTTCCAAATCCATATTTATCATAACGACCAGCAAGTGAAAGGTTTAATTTATCTCCTAACTTTGTTTTTGAAGAAATATAAGCACCATATATTCTGTAGTCATCATTATCTTCGTTTCTTCCAAATGTTCTTTTGTAAGTTTCAAATCGGGCAAATTTATGCTCATAACCTAAAGACACATCTGTATTTAATTTTTCAAAAGGAATCTCATATTGAACTTGAAGTTGAGATTGTTTACTATCTATATAACTTACTCCTCCGGTTCTGTAATTGAAACCTATTTTATCTCCAGTTTTTCCTGAAACGTTGGCAGTGTAGTTGTATTGAACAAATAAATTTTTAGTATTCATTCTAAATTGAAGAAATCCCTGAGTTGTATTAGCAAATACTTCTCCAGTACCTGAAGTCCAAGCATTACCAACAGTATTTCCAATTCCAGCTACAGTAGTAAGTGAAAAATTATTACTTGGTCTGTAATAAAGTGTTGCATCAGCACCTGTTGCAGATGCATCTCTCATCTTTGAAACAGTTCCAACTTGTTGACCAGGAGATGAGTTAAAAGAAGGATCAATTATATTTCTAATTCCAGTAGGGCCAAAAACTGAATTTTTTTGCATACTATTTAAATTCCATTCTCCATTTTCAGCATGTCTTAAATTGAATTTATAACCAAGAGTTTGGTCTGCATTACTAACAGCATGTCTAAAATAAACAGACTTCATTAAGTTGTTTCCTTCAGCCATTTTTGATCTTCCTCCGTTTGAAATCCCTCCAGTTTGTAATTGAACGGTAGTTCCGGGATATTTAAAAGGATCTTTACTTAGATAATGAACAACTCCAGCATCAACACCAGGTCCGTATAGCGCAGCCTGAGGACCTCTAATAATTTCTACTCTTTCAAGATCGATCATGCTAAGGTTAGAGTTACCAGAATCAAAATTACTTAAACCTACTTGTGAAATATCTCTATAATCTAACATAACTAAAGCAGAGGTAGAAAAAACATCCACATTATCTCTTAATGTAACATTTGTTCTATTAGCTCCTTGTTTATCAACTTGGACACCTACAACATTGTCTAAAAGAGTAACAGCATTAAAAGTGGGTCTATTTTCAATTTCACTAAGACGTATAGTTGAGATAGAAGTAATAGATTCAGAAACCTTTTCGGGTCTTCTTGATCCGGTAATTGTAACTTCATCTAATTCCTCTCCATATTGAAGATCAACCGAAATAAGTTGATTAGTTGAAACAACAGATTTAGTTTGAGTTGCAAAACCTAAAGAACTTATTTCTAATGTCCAAGGAAGATCTAAATCGGAAGAAATAGTAAAAACCCCGTTATTGTCAGTGATACTCGCTGTTGTGGTACCTTGAATGGTAACATTAATTCCGAAAAGCGCACTAATTCCGTCTGTAACTTTTCCAGTTACTGTATTTGTTTGAGCATTAACCATAAAAAATGTGGCTAAAAAAAATGTCAAACTAGATAAATAAAATTTAAATTTCATAATTGTTGTTTTAGTTAAATTGTAATATTTTTTCTTCTGTTTAAATTATTTAATATTTTCTTAATTGTAAAATTAAGAGTTTCTTAATATATGTGGCAAAATAATACTAATTATCCGGTTTTTAAAATTTTTATTGAAATCATGTCCCATTCCATTTATCAGAACTAGCTTAGATCCATGAATAAGAGATGCCATTTTTTTTGAATGACTCGCTTTTATCAGAGGATCATCTGATCCATGAATTATTAATGATGGAGTTAAGATTTTTTTTAATTTACTATATCTGGAACCAGAATTTTTTATTGCTTTTTTGTGCTGAGAGAACGTATTTTTGTTATATCCTTTTCTTTTTTTGATTTCAAAAAGGACTTTTTCAAGCTGTTTTTCGTGATTATGTACGTAATTTCCACTTCCAACCCAAAGGTGAGATAGTTTAAAATGAAATTTGAGTGCCTTGTTAAGTTTTCTTTTTTTGTTTTTGTACCCAAAAACCATTTTTCTTAATTGTGCTAATCTTTTGTTGTCTGCTTTTTCTGCTTCAGGGTCAAACAAATGTCCTGTAGACATAAGGTTAGTCATCGATAAAATTTTCTCAGGATAATTTATTGCCAATATTTGTGAAATCATTCCTCCCATTGAATATCCAATAAGATGAAATTTATGTACTTTTAAATGATTAGTTACAGCCAAAGCATCCAATGCCATGTCGTTTAGGCTGTAGGAATTTAATTTGCTCCAATCTGGAATCCAATCAGACATCCCTAATCCTCGGTTATCAAATCTAATTACTCTAAAATTATTTTTTAAAATTGTTCTAATCATTTGTTCAGGCCATTGAATTAAGGTCTCTGAAGAGCCATTGATTAGTAAAACTGTTGAAATTGGATCATCACACATACACAAATCCTCATAGAAAATTTTAACACCCACATTATTGGCATATCCTGTCTTGCCTTTTATAAGATTCGGAAGTTCTTTAAATCTAGCCTTTGATATTAATTTTTCTATATAATCTTCAAGAACATCCTCTTTTGTTAAAGACAGATATTCCTTAAATGCAACTATTCCAACAATAAATACAATAATGTATGTTATTAAACTTATTCCCAAATTACTGACTTTTCATTTTTTTCCCACTCACCATAGTTATTAGAAAATTTCTCATCTATTTTAGCTCTTTTTATTTTTAAGGTTGGTGTAGTCATCCCATTTTCAGGAAGCCAATCTTCCTTTACTAATATTATTTTTGACACTTTTTTATAATTGTCTAATTTAATATTTACATCCTCTAATACTTTTGTTAATTTTTTTGTAACATTTTCTTTGTTTTTTATAGCTGATTCAGATGGAACTGCTAAAAGAATTGGTTGAGTACAATTAAGTCCAACTATGCATAACTGTGAGAATTCACTAATATTTCCAAAATCAGCCTCAATAACGCCTGGTTCTATGTATTTTCCTTTGGAAGTTTTAAACATATCTTTAATTCTGCCTGTTATATACAAGAAACCGTCTTCATCAATTCTTCCTTTATCACCAGTGTGAAGCCAACCGTCTTTTAAAGTTTCATTAGTGATTTCTTCGTTTTTATAGTATTCACTTAATGTAAAGGGACCTTTCATTAAAATTTCTCCCTCTTCACTTATTTTTAAGTCAACACCAGAAGTTGGTCTTCCAACCGAGCCTCTTCCTAGAGGCTGATATGGATTTAAATTTGTACATGTAGCACAATTTTCTGTCATTCCGTATCCGTTTGTAATAAATATGCCAATACTTTTATACCAATCTAATAACTCAAGTGGCATTGCTGCTGCCCCAGTGATAAGTGCCTTAGCTCTAGACATTCCCAAAGCTCCTTTTAATTTCTTTTTAATAAGCCACGATAAAATTGGAATTTTTAGAAAAGTATTTAGCTTTTTTTGAGGCATTTTCATTAAGATTTTTTCTTGAAACTTTGAATAAATTCTAGGAACTCCTTGAAAAGCAGTTGGTTGAACATCGTTTAAATTTTGTCCAAAAGTTTCTAAAGATTCAACAAACGAAATTGTTCCACCAAATCTAAAAGCAGTATGTTCTATTACTACTCTTTCAAAAATATGGTTAAGTGGCATGTAGGAAATATAATCGTTTTCCCCGCTGAATTCTACCTTAAATGGATTTCCGTCTTCTGTAATTCTTTTGGTATTATAAAGTGTTTCATATGTAAGTACAACTCCTTTTGGATCTCCAGTAGTTCCAGAAGTAAAAATAATAGTCCATACATCACTTAATTTAGGATAAAAATTTTCTGATATCGGATCAAAAGTATCGATAAAATCAAACCATTTTTTTCCTTCTTTTACTGTAGAATGATCTTTATAATGAGGAAATGAAATAATAGGCATGTCTTCTCGAACTCCTTTTTTCATTTCTTCCCAATTCTCTAATTTTCCAACAAATAAAGCATCCACATCTCCAAAATCTAATAACTTTTCAATTTCATTTGATTTTAAAGTAGGAAAAAAAGGAACTGAAATATATCCTGCCATTGAGATTGCTAAATCTGCAACAATCCATTCTCTGCAGTTTTTTGAAACCAAGCCAATATGACTTTTTTCAGCAAGATTCAGTGACTTCAAGCCATTTGCTAACTTTTTTGCCATAGTTCCAACTTCGCCCCAAGTATATTCCTCCCATAAATTTCCAAATGGTTGTTTTAAAAAGGGTTTGTCTTGTAATTTTTGTTCCCATTTGTAGAAGGGAAAATCAAATAATTCATCGATCATGATTTTAATTTTTATTGGTTGTTGTTTTAGTTTTTAATTCAGCAATTCCTATTTCATTTTCACCACCACCAGTGTACAAAATATATTTTTTTCGATCATTGTCTTTAAAAAAAAAGGATTTCTAAATTGATTTACTAACCTGCCAGGAGATCCCTTTTCAGAATCTTTTATATTTTTTTTAGCTCCTTCCCATTCTAAATCAGGGATTAATAGTATTTTTTTCAGATCCAGCTTTCCAATCATTCCAATTATTTAAATTAATATTAATTGCCCAATATAAAATACTTTCTGGCTTATCTCCTATTCTTGTATAAACCAAATATAAAATATTTTTATCAACCATCAGGTCTGAATGCGTTGTTTTAGAGTCAAGTAGCCATTTTTTTCTGAGTTCATAATTTTTAAAGTTATTTTTAAATTTATAAAATAACCCTGGCATGGTAATCCCATAATATTCATTTTTTATATTTTCAATTTTTAGATAAGGAGCAGTGAGCAACCTTTTTTTCGGATTAAAAACAATTCCGTCCAAGGATGAAGCCATTTTTGTTTTAGTTTTATGGCCATTCCAATTCCAGCAAAATCTGCACCTATAATAATGACATCAAATGAATTATTAATTTTTACTAATTTTATTTCTAATTTCCTCAAACTGTTTTCTTGTTAAGGGATATTTTAAAATAAATAAAATAGATAAAAAATAAATTATCATTAAAAGTGGTCCCCCAATTATTCCAAGCTTTGATATTGTCTCAATAGGTATATTTTGAATATCTGTTTGAGTAGGAAATGATATTAGTTTTAGTAAAATACCTGCAAAAAAATATCCTAACCCAACAGTTAATTTATATGCAAAGGACATTGTTGAAAAAAACAATCCTTCATGTCTTTGTTTACTCATTGATTCGTACTCATCAACAACATCAGCCATCATTGAATAAGCAAGACTCATTGAAGTCCACAAAAAAGTAAATCCAATTGTGGACAATATTGTATAGATAATTATTAGATTGTTTGAGCCATTTTCAGGAAATAAGCCTAATATTCTCAAATTATAAGGACTAGCCATAAAAAATCCAAAAAGTATGGTGCTAATTATAACTCCAGTTTTTTTATCAAATTTCTCTCCCAATTTGGGTGCTGTAAATAAAGAAATTAGACCAGCAATTCCACCTGAAAAAATAATAACAGCTATTTCTTTTTGATTTAGTTCGAAATAGAATGAAAGAAAATAAGTAGTCAAGGAACTTCCAATTCCAAATCCTATATAAACCATCATTGTAAATAAAACAACAGATCGAAACGATTTCATTTTAAATGCTGTCAAAATATTACTTAACATGGATTTAATAGACTCTTTTTTATTCATTTTGGGAAGTTTAGGAATAGTGTGTTTTGTTCCATATGTACTTAAAAGTATAGATGTAATCATAATTAATGAACAGAACATAGCAAATTTTGGATAGGCTTCACTATTCAATAATCCAGTAGTTGATCCATCTTTTGGAACAAAAAAATAAACTAGTCCAAATAATGAAACAAACGGAGATACCAGAGTTGTAAACATAATTCTATAACTCGTAATTACAGTTCTTTCATTATAATCAGAGCTCAGCTCCGCACCGAGTGACATAGCAGGAACTAAAAATAGTGTTAAAAAAAATCTGATTAAAATAGAAAAAAAGGTCATCCACAAAAAAAGTTGTAACTCATTTAATTCACTAAATGGACTAAATAATAAAAAAGTAGAGATTCCTAAAGGAAATGCAGAAATTAACATGAAAGGATGTCTACGTCCCCATTTTTTAGAATTATAATTATCAGAAATACTACCAATAATTGGATCAGAAATAGCATCAAATAAAATAGCAATTAGTGTAGCAGTTCCAGTGTAAATTTGATCTAAACCAAGTATTTGGCTAAAATAAAAGAATACAAACACAGCATATAGAATATCTTTTATTCCCACAGAAATAAAACCCATTCCATAGAAAAATTTAGTTTTAGAATCTAAAGTCATTATTATAAAAATTAATAAGCAATATATTTTTCATTAAATTTACTTTTTTCTATTTTATAAATAAACATTTGTTAAATGAAAGTTCGAAAACCTAGTGTGGATGTATTAAGTTCAAATTTTGTTGAAAATGAAATTTCAAATATGAAATTATTGAAAGAACTTAACTCTTATTTTAAGTTATCAAAAATTGAAGGAAGCAAAGATAAAATTAAAAGAACTAGAATTAGAAAAAAACTTCTTGCCAGAGAAAAAATTGATTTGTTACTTGACAAAAACAAACCCTACATTGAGTTAATGCCTCTTGCTGGTTTAAAGCATGAAAATGGATTTGGTGCTGGAGGAACTACTGTTGTGATATTAGGATATGTTTCTGATGTACTGTGTTTGATAAATGCAAATGTTTCAACAAGAAAAGCTGGTGCAATTGATTATGCTACTAGTTTAAAAAATCTAAGGTTATCGCAAATTGCAAGTGAAAATAAATTATTAACCATAAATCTTGTTGAAAGCGGTGGAGCTAATTTACCAGATCAAGATAGAGTTTTTAATAACTATGGAAAGTTCTTTTTGGAAATGTCTAGAAGATCTAAACAAGGAATTCCGACTATTTCTGTTGTCTTTGGAAATGCAACAGCAGGTGGAGCTTACGTCCCTGGCATGTCTGATTATTCAATTTTTCAACAGAACACTGCTAAAGTATTTTTAGCTGGGCCTCCGTTAGTAAAAATGGCAACTAATGAAGTTGCTAATGATGAGGAATTAGGAGGAGCTCAAATGCATAGTAGTATATCGGGGGTTTCAGATTTTTTAGCTAAAGATGAAAAGGACGCTTTAGAAATAACAAAAAATTTAATTACAAAAATTAAGCCGCCAACAGAAAATAAGCATGAAGGTGATGCCATTGAACCAAAATTTGATAAAAAAGAGATTTTAGGAATTATTCCTTCACATTTAAAAAAACCATTTGATATTAGAGATCTAGTCAGAAGATTTGT
>ENA-OSJC01000799-OSJC01000799.1-marine-metagenome-genome-assembly--contig:-NODE-799-length-28868-cov-3.278420_pt1 | contig 28868 bp, 16 predicted proteins | sample MGYA00237885_ERZ534234 | MGnify/ENA primary metagenome ERZ534234 (study PRJEB26413, sample SAMN06343907) | marine metagenome | isolation source: coastal waters | place: Atlantic Ocean: West Antarctic... | reverse complement strand
GTTCATGAGGAGGAGGGCCTGGAGGGGAGTGTTGGTGCGCTCGCGACGGGCGATGCAGGCGTCGCGGCTGGGGGCATCGAAGATGGTCATTTGGGGTGGGGACATGCCACGCTTCCAGAAGGAGTAGATGGAGCGGCGCTTGGAGGCGGGGTCGGGGTCTGCGACGAACTTGTTAGGGAAGGAGCTGGGGAGGGCGACTCCTTTCCAGAGTCCGTCGGGTTGCGGGGTTTTGACGCTGCGGCCGCCTATTTCGGAGTTGAGAACGCCGGTGACGTAGAGGAGTTGGTCGCGGATGACTTCGGAGTCGAGGCGGATGCGGGAGCCGCGGGCGAGGAGGCGGTTTTCGGGGTCGGTCTCGAAGTCGACAGAGCTACCGGAGGAGGTTTGTTGGTAGGTTTGGGAGAGGACTATTTCCTTCATGAGGGCTTTGATGTCCCAACCGGAATTGATGAATTGAAGGGTGAGGTAGTCGAGGAGTTTGGGGTGGCTGGGCCACATGCCTTGAGCGCCGAAGTCCTCGGAAGTTTTGACGAGGCCGGTGCCGAAGAGTTGCTGCCAGAAGCGGTTTACGGCGACGCGGGCGGTGAGGGGGTTTTCTTTTTCGACGAGCCAGTTGGCGAGGTCCATGCGACTTGGGACGTCGCCGGATTTTTTAAGAGGCGGGAGGAAGTGGGGGGTGTTGCGGGGAACGACATCGCCGATTTGGGCGTAGTCTCCGCGGATGCGGATGTGGGCGGGGTTGATGGCCTTAGCCTCGCGCATGACCATGGCTCCGCGGACGTTGTGGAGGTAGGTGGAGCGTTCTTTTTGAAGAGTGGTGACTTGCTTCTTGGCTTTTTCGATCTGGGTTTTGAGGTCGGGCTTGGGAGCGGGGTTTGGGATGGCGGGAGGTGTGGGTGCGGCTTGTTGTTTATTGAGAGAAGCGCCGTTGGTTTGAGCTGCTTTTATTTGAGAATCGTAGTCGGCGAGCTTTGTTTTTTGGTGGTCGGTGGGAAGTTCGATGTAGGGTGGCTGGAGGCCGCGGTAGAAGTCGGAGCCGCCGCGGCCGCCGGTTTCGGGTTTGCCGTCGAAATTGTTGAAGAAGGCATACATTTGGTAGAAGTCCTTCTGGGTGATAGGGTCGTATTTGTGGTCGTGGCAGACGGCGCAGCCGAGGGTGAGGCCCATGAAGGTGGTGCCGACAGCTGAGACGCGGTCGACGACGTTTTTGAAATGGGATTCTTCGGGGAGAGCGGTGCCGACGTCGATGATGAGGTGGAGTCGGTTGAAACCGGAGGCGATGAGTTGCCCCTGAGTGGGGTTCTCGTAGAGGTCGCCGGCGATTTGGAACTTGGTGAAGTCGTTGTAGGGGAGGTTTTTGTTGAAGGCCTGAATGACCCAATCGCGGTAGGGCGAGTGGTCGCGGAAGTGGTCGTGGTGGTTGCCGTTGGTGTCTGCGACGCGGACAAGGTCGAGCCAGAACTTGGCCATGTGCTCGCCGTAAGCGGGCTTGGTCATGAGTCGGTCGGTGAGCTTGGCGTCGGCGTTGGGTGATTCGTCGGCGAGGAATTGCGTGATCTCGTCGAGGGTGGGAGGAAGGCCGGTGAGATCGAGGGAGAGGCGGCGGATGAGGGTGCGCTTATCGGCGTGGGTTTTGGGTGACTTTTCCTTGGCCTCGATCTTGGCGAGGATGAATTTATCGATGTCGGATTTGGGCCAGGAGGAATCTTTTACCGAAGGCGGGTTCTGTTTTTTTGCAGGGACGAAGGCCCAGAAGGCTTCGTATTCGGCGCCTTCTTCGATCCACCTTTTGATGAGTGCTTTTTCAGCGGAGCTGAGTGGCTTGGCGTGTCCGTCGTCTGGAGGCATGGGGTCGTCGGTGTCCGTGATACGGGACCAGGCTTCGGAGTCGGCGAGCGAGCCGGGTTTGAAGGCCTGGATGCCGTCTTTAAGAGCGTAGGCTCCTTCGGGGGTGTCGAGGCGGAGGCCGGCCTTGCGGTTGGGTTTTCCTTTGGCGTTGACACCGTCATCGGGTCCATGGCACACGATGCACTTGGATGAAAGGATGGGGCGAATGTCCTGGTTGAAAGAGATTTCAGCGCTTGCGAAGAGGGTGGAAGCGAGGAGGACGGGCAGAAAGAGATGACGCATGAGATGAAATTGGAGGAACGGTGAGAAAGTCGCTTTGAGCGATACAGCAATTTGAGTGAAAACCAAGATTGGTTAATTTGATCAGATACGGAGATTTGTCGGGTATTTTTGCAATAAAGAAGTGACTCGAATCAGCGGAAAGCTTCACCCAAGTATCGCGTAGCCTTCCGCCTGCGTCAGTTCCTGATAAAGTTGAGCGATTTGGATCGTTACCTGCCCTGAGTTACGAAGGGTGAAGTGAGTTTCGTCGATCTGTGTCACGGCGATGATTTCGCCCATCGTCCCGGTGCAGAAAGCTTCGTCGGCATCGTGAATTACAGGTCGAGTGAGAGAAGGTCTAAAGATTGGCCCGTCAGGTTTTCGTGTCCCCCGGGGCGGATAACAATCGTGTCTTCGAGGCGGACTCCAAATTCGCCTTCAAGATAGATTCCAGGTTCGATGGTGAGGGTCATCCCGGTCTCAAGCGGGACTTCCGCAGCTCTTTGCGAAAGGTTGAGCCCGGGATCGTGGGTCTCCAGGCCAATGGAATGTCCCAGTCCATGGGTATATCCCCGGCCATACCCGGCGTGCGAAATCACTTCCCGCGCGACGGTATCGAGTTCGCGGTTGGTCACGCCGGGTCTTACTAACTTGAAGGCTCGATCTTGGGCAAGGGTGACACATTCGTAAATTTCGCGGATCCGGTCGGTGGGTTTTCCCAAGCAGACTGTGCGGGTCATATCCGAGGCGTAGCCTTGGAAAACGACTCCGAGATCAATGATGACCATGTCATTTTTCCTCAGGAGAGTGGAGTCCGGTAAATGATGGATTTCCCAAGCGTTGCTGCCGGCTGCTACGATGGGAGCGAAGGAATATCCATCAAGGTCCTCCCGTCCGGCGATTTCAGCCAGAATCATTCCTTGAGCTGCTCTCTCGCTCATGCCGGGACGGATTTTTGGAAGGACTGCGGTGAAAACCTCTTCGTTTAATTTCTGAGATTGGCGAAGGAGTGCGATCTCGGCCTCGGACTTAATTTGGCGGGCAAGGTCGATGGCCCGCGATGCCACAACGTCGTGCGGAGAGATCCGCTTGCGAAGTTCCTGCATGCGATTGAAACCGACATTGTGATCGACTCCGACGATTCCCGTTCCGGGTAAACGACTGTAAATTTCATGCAAGGGATCTTCACAAGTCAGGAGTTCGACATTTTTTGTTTGTTGGCGCGCCCACGGAAGACTGCGGAAGGAGGTGTAGAGAACCACCTCGTCCCGGGAAATAAAGAGGAGTCGCGGTTCCCCCCGGAATCCGCTGGCATAGCGGACGCTCGCGGCATCCGAGCTGATGAAAAAATCGACCTTTTCGGACACCATGTGAGAGCGAATTCGATCAATTCGCTGCAGCATTTCATCGGGTAAAAAATCTGTCATGGAAAGGCTTGGAAATTCCCCAAGGTGGGTTTCGGAGGTGATGGTAGTAATTCCACTCCGCAAAACAGAAGAGACAAATAATTTTTTTAAGGTCTATGTTCGAGCGCTTGGGATGAGCAGATCACGAATGGACGCAAATTTTAGTTAGGGGAGTGGTTTTTTTGGCGTAGGATTACGGTAATTTATTCTGTCATGATCATGTTCATTCGAAACGCCGCGCTTGCCTTCTGTCTTTTTTCTTCACTTGGCGCAGCGGACTGGCCGCATTTTCTTGGGCCCAATTTGAACAACAGCGTTCCTGACGAGAAGATCGTGACTTCCTTTTCTGAAGGGGGGCCGAGGTTGGTCTGGGAGACGGATGTCAATCCTGGTTACGGCGGTGCGGCCATCGTGGGTGATGAGGTTTTCAATCTGGATCGAGTGAATCAGGAGTTCGACGTGATCACTTGTCGCGAGCTGGAGACGGGGAAGGTTAAATGGACGTGGAAGCATGACGTGCCTGGCCGCATTTCCCATCCTGGATCACGAGGGGTGCCGACGGTGACCTCTGATGCGGTTTATGCCACGAGTGGATTTGGTCATGTCTACTGCATCGATCGTGCGACTCACAAGACCCGTTGGATCATTGATACCTGTAAACGCTTTGAGGCGACACCTCCTCGATTTGGCTATGCCATTCATCCGGTGATCAAAGGAAATCTTTGTTTCATTGCGCCGACTTCCGAGAAGATTGGGCTGGCGGCCCTCGACATCAAGACGGGGAAGACAGTTTGGACGAGCGAGTCCATTGGGAGCTCTCATTCCTCGCCCCAACTATTGAAGATTCTGGGGAAAGAGGTCCTCGTGATGGCGGGTGATTTTAATCGGGAGAAACTGGTGTTGCTTGGTGTCGATCCGGGTAGCGGAAAGACGATCTTTAATTATTTAGAGAATTTTGGAACAGGGATATTCAATGCGATTCCGAACGTCTTCATGCTTGGAAAGGATACCGCTGTTTTTACGGCAGGTTATGGAAAGGGGTCCCGTCTGCTGAAGTTCACGGGAACCGAGGAAGCGATAACGATCACCAAAACGGCGCAACTTCCTTTCGGGGATAAGTTTCACATTCCGCTGATGATCGAGGGGAAACTCTACATGACGGCTGATCGCGGCGGTCGACGTCGGGGTTCCCGGCAGCCTTCGAACACGGGGCAATCTCCAGCGTCGGGGATGGTTTGTTTTGCTCCGGACGGAGTGGTTCATTGGTCAACCGGGAAGGAACTCTATTTGAACGGTGGCGCGATCCTCAATATCGGAGGCACGATTGTCAGTCAGGATGGAGACACTGGCGAGCTGCGCTTGATCAAGCCGGGAGACAAGTATCAGGAGTTGGCGAAGGGCAAGGTTTTCAGCAAGAAGACGGGTGAGCAGCTTTGGGCGCCGATGGCTTTTTCGAACGGGAAGCTGGTGATGCGAAGTCAGAATCAATTGATTTGTGTGGACTTGGCTCCGGTGAAATAATCAAGGGTTTGGGAGCTGGAGGTTCTAACCACAGATTAACGGGATTGATGGGATTAGGTTGGGGGGCCTCCTCCTCTTCCTCCTCCGCCGAGGCTACGTTGCTTGCGAAGCTAAGTGGCGAGACGCTGCGACTCCTTTGTGGGATGGGAGTTGCTGAGTTGTGGGATCGTCCCTAGAAGCCTTTATGTCTTTCTCTGCTCTTGGTTTATCGGCGCCGCTGGTTCAAGCGGTTGCTCAATTTGATGAGCCCACTCCGGTGCAGTTGGCTGCCATTCCGGAGGCGCTTACCGGTGGTGATCTTTTGGTCACGGCTAAGACGGGATCGGGGAAGACGACGGCTTTTGTGCTGCCGATTCTTGAGCGCTGGTTGGGATCGACTCGAGCGAATCCTAAGCAGGTTTATTCGTTGATCCTGGTGCCCACTCGTGAACTCGCAGCGCAGGTGAGGGAGGTGGTGCAGGAGTATGCCAAGCATCTCCCTGAGCGGATCAAGGTGGTCAGTGCTGTCGGCGGGGTTTCCATTAATCCTCAGATGATGGCTCTGCGTGGTGGGGCGGATGTGATCGTAGCGACTCCGGGACGGTTACTTGATTTGGTGGAGAAGAATGCGGTGAAGCTCGATCACGTGAGCACCTTGGTTCTGGATGAAGCGGATCGGATGTTGGATTTGGGATTTGCAGCTGAGCTGAACCGGATTCTCGTGATGTTGCCGAGTGGGCGTCAGAATTTGATGTTTTCTGCGACTTTCCCGAAGGCGGTGGAAGTAATCGCGGGAGAGATTCTGCGGGAGCCTCACCGGATCGAAATCGAATCTGAACCGAAAGAGGAGCCGGATATTTTACAGCGTGCCATTCGGGTGGATACAGCTAAGAGGACGCCTTTGCTCCGTCATTTGATTGCCGAGGAAGGGTGGGGGCGCGTGCTGGTTTTTGTGGGGAAGCGATACACGGCGGATCTTGTGGCGGACAAGTTGGATCGGCATGGCTTTAAAGCCCTTTCGTTGCATGGCGATCTTAGTCAGGGATCGCGAAGTGAGGCCTTGCGCGATTTTAAGAGCGAATCAATCCAGGTTTTAGTGGCGACCGATCTTGCGGCGCGCGGGCTGGATATTGTGAGCCTGCCGGTGGTGCTGAACTATGAGCTACCGCGATCGCCCGCTGATTATATCCACCGCATAGGGCGGACGGGGCGTGCCGGGGAGAAAGGGGAGGCGATCAGTTTTGTGACCGCGGAGTCGGCGGCGCACTTCAATTTAATCGAGAAACGCAACGGCTTGTCTCTTCCTCGCGAGGTAATCGCGGGTTTCGAGCCTACTGATCCCGCGCCTGCTCTATCGACTGGCACGGGTGGAATCAAGGGGAAGCGCAAGAGTAAGAAAGACAAGTTGCGCGAAGCGGCCGCACGGGAAGCTCGTAATGCGGGAAGGCCGGAATCTTAAGACGGCCTAGGCTTTGGCCTCAGCTTCTTCTTCGGCTTTCAGCTCCGCTTCGAATTCCGCTTCGATTCTGGCCTCTTCGTCTTCCTTGGCCTTGATGACCGCGGCTTCTTCAGCTGCGATCTCAGCGAGTCGCTCCTCTTCGATCTTTTGGGCTTTCGCCTCTTCGCGGGCCATGCGCTTTTCGAGCTTCTTCTGCTCGCGTGCGATGCGTTTGTGGTCCTTGCTTGGTGTGAATGCCATCGGTCTGTCTCCTGTTAGGTCATTTGGCAGGGCCGTCCTCCTGTCTGTGGAAGAAACCTCGGCGTGTCTGCTTGGGGGCGCTCTTTACTATCCGATGGGTGATTGAAGCAATAAGAAATTGGAACGGTTTTGTGGAGAGGGCGGAGAGGAGGCGTTTTGGAAGAGCTCATTAGGTGAGTGAGAAAGGGCCTGCGAATCTTGAGAATGGACGTAAATCTTGATTTGGGAGGCTTGGTTGTGGAGGTTAGGGAACCACGAAATGGACGAAACTTGGGTTGGGGATTTTTTTTAACTGCGGATTAACGCAGATTGGTCGGAGTGGTGATCAAAGGCACGACCGTAAGAACATGAACCGCCAGCGAGGCTGGGTGTGGGCGATGAGTATGCGAGTAGATACGAAATCCAACACGTCAACGAAAGACGCACCACGCCTTTGTCCCGCCTTGCCCTTTCAAGAAATCACTCCGGCATTCGTCTCTTTTGAAACACTACTTGGTATTGTTTCTTTGATGAGACTGCCGAAGAATTCGTGAATATCTGGTTTGGCGTCTTATTGGACTTCTTCGTCAAATTGACGGCAGACGGGTTGCTATCGTGATTCAAATTTCCTGGCTTGGAGAGTTCTGGACAGATGATGGTCGGGCGCGCCATCTTGTTTTTATATTGAATGAGGACGCTGAAATGAATGAGCTGAAACGGCCAAAGGATTCTCTTTGGATGGGGTTGCTGGCGATGGTGGCATTTATTCTTTGGGGGCTTTGGGTGAATTGGGAGTATGGTTTGGCTTCGCGGATTCAGGTGGCAGTGACCCAGGGAGTGGTGAGTTTGTTTTCGACGGTATTTTCGGCAGAGCTGATCGTTTGGCTGGAGAGGAGATTTCGCCATTTCAAAACAGGGACCGTCATCACCGGTGCGGCGAGTTGGGTGGTGTTTTACTCCATGATCTGGGGAGCGCATGCGCTGGCGGGCACGCCGGAGCTGCTGGCGACGATGCTTCCGGGGATGATCATTGGAGTCTTTTTTTGCTTTGGATATGCCTATCGCGTGGCGCGCTTCCGAAGTCGCTGAGTGGCGCTTGCCCTTTTCGGGAATGAATCCATATTAGGGCACCGTTTTTTAAATATGCTTGTCCTTCTTTCTCCTGCTAAATCCTTGGATTACGATTCGCCCCTGCTGACGAAGAAAAAAACGAAGCCCCGCTTCATTGATGAGTCGGCTGAGTTAGTCGCGGGTCTGCGGAAGCTTTCGGTGAATCAGGTGGGGACGCTGATGTCGATTAGCGACAAGCTGGCGGAGCTCAATCACGAGCGCTTTGCGGCTTGGGAGCCGGATTTTCACAAGGATAACAGTCGCCAGGCCATTCTCGCTTTCACGGGTGATGTTTATCAAGGAATGGAGCTGAAGGAGTGGTCGGCGGACGACTTTGCGACGGCGCAGAAAGAGATTCGTATTCTCTCGGGACTTTATGGCGTGCTACGTCCGCTCGATTTGATGCAGCCTTATCGACTAGAGATGGGGACGAAGTTCAAGAACGCCAAGGGGAAGAACCTCTACGAATTTTGGGGCTCTCAAGTCACTGATCTTTTGAATCAGGATTTGAAGAAGTCGGACTCAAACTTCGTGGTGAACCTTGCCTCAAATGAATATTTCTCTGCGGTGAAGAAGAAGGAGTTGGAGGGCGACCTCGTTACTCCCGTCTTCAAGGATGAGAAGAACGGGAATTATAAAATCATCTCCTTTTTCGCCAAAAAGGCGCGCGGGATGATGGCTGACTTCATTGTCAGGGGCGGGATCACCGATCCCGAGGACTTGAAGAAGTTCAAAACGGGGGGCTATCGCTTTAGTAAAAAGGATTCCAGCGAGAATACCCTGGTCTTTCTTCGGAAGGAGAAGAAGGAGCGTCTTTAGCGCTTCTTCTTTCCGCGACCGACCTGCTTTTTTCCGGGTGATCTACGATCGGACTTTGGCTTTGCTGCTTTGTCATTATTGCGTCGCGGACGAGGGCCGCCTTCGCGGACGGGGGCGGGGATATCGTAGTTGAAATCCCGCTCGTATTTCTTAGGGATGTCGCGTTTGATGAAACGTTCGAGATCGGCGAGCGCACGGTGCTCGCTTTCGGTGACGAAGGTGATGGCGTCGCCTTCCGCCTTGGCGCGACCGGTGCGGCCGATGCGGTGGATGTAGTCCTCGTTTTGGTCGGGAAAGTCGTAGTTGATGACGTGGGTGACGCCGGAGATATCGATTCCACGGGCGGCGACATCGGTGCCGACGAGAACGCGCAGTTTGCCTTGTTTGAACTTATCGAGGGCGCGCTGGCGTTGGTTTTGAGTTCGGTCGCCGTGGATCGCTTCGGCGGGGATGTCCGACTGACTCAGATGTTTCGCGAGGCGGCTGGCGTGGTGCTTCATCGTGACAAAGATGAGAACGGTGTAGAGTTCGGGGCTTTTGAAAAGATGGAGGAGGAGGGGGAACTTGAGGTGGCGGGGGATTTCGTAGACGCACTGGCGAACGGTCTTCGCGGGGTTGGTGCGGTCTCCGATTTCTACCGTTGAAGGCTTCTGTTGAAACTCGCGCGTGAGCTGTTCGATCTGGCCGGAAAGAGTGGCGGAGAAGAGGAGGGTCTGCCGGTCGTTGGGCATCTTTTTCACGATCTTGCGCATGGCCGGGAGGAAGCCCATATCGAGCATGCGATCGGCCTCATCCATGACGAGGATTTCGAGCCCGCGCATATCGATGTGGCCTTGTTCCATGAGATCCATGAGGCGGCCCGGAGTTGCGATGACGATCTCGGCTCCATTTTGGAGGGCTTGGATCTGAGGTTGCTCGCCCACGCCTCCGTAGATGGTGGCAAGCTTCACGCTGAGGTGGCGTGAGTAGTCGATGATATTGTCGCGGATCTGGGCGACCAGCTCGCGGGTGGGAGAAACGATGAGGGCGCGGATTCCAGGGGCTTTTGGTTTGATGTCACCAAGGATAGCAAGCATCGGAAGGGTGAAGGCTGCGGTCTTGCCGGTGCCGGTCTGGGCGATGCCGATGACGTCCTTTCTCCGCATGATGATGGGTATGGCCTTGCCCTGGATGGGCGTGGGCTCTGTATATCCGGTGTCCTCAATCGCATCGAGAATGGGCTTGGGGAGCTTGAGGTCGGAGAATGTCATCGCGGAAGTGCTAAACATGAATCCCCCGAAAAGACAGCCAATTAGCGCGGGGCTCTTCATCGTTGAGGGAGGCTTGCGGCCTTTCGTTTGGTGGGTATGGTGCTCCCCGCATGATGATAAACTCAGGGCTTTCTATCTTTCTTGGGATTTCGATTCTTGCCGGACTTCGCGGAAACGCGGAAGTGGGCTCAATTTCTGGAGCTGGAAACGCCCTTTTTTAATACGGGCTTGGTCGTGAAGTCAGAGGGTACGCCTTAAAGGCGACGGCGTGGCCAAGAATGATGTGATCGCCTATATGTGGGCCCGCCTTGCGGCGGCCTCAGGTGTCGAGGCAAAAAAGGTTCGTGAGATTCTTGAAAAGAAAATGACTGCCCCGCAAATTGGCAAAGCTCAACGGCTGAGTAAGGATTGGAAACCTTGACCGCATCAGGCGGAGTAGGCTCTGCTTCAATTCTTACTCAGGAGTCACTTGTATCGCACAGTTATTTTATGGCTCCCCTAAGCGGCTCGGCCTACTCCTCGCGGACGCGGTAGAAACGTCGGAGCGTGCTAGGGTCGATCCCCGTCTGGGTGAAGCTGGTCTCGGTGCCCTGGGATTCCCAGCTGTCGGTCACTTCCTCCCATTGGCCGGGCGTCAGGTCGGTCGATGAGTCGATGCCGTACGACTTGCCGGCGTCCGAGTTCCACGTCAGCGTGACTGAGTCCGCAGCCTCGTCGTGGACGATGCTGGTGATCTCGAATGGAGGAGGCGGAACGAAACTGGCAATTGATCCCGGGTCTAAGTACATCTGCGCGATCTGATCTGGAGTTAGTTCCGTACTATACATCTGGAAGTCGTCCAACTCGCCTTTGTAGCCAGGCCCACTGGATCTGGATCCGAGCCAGATGCTCCGGTAGATCCCGGTAGCGTCAGATTTAGATTCCAAGGTAGGCACCTCGGTAGGGTTTTCTACTTCAGAGACTAGCACGCCGTTGACATAGAGGCGACCCCGGTCGGACTTAAACGTTTCGGGGCCATCTGAATCCGCATGCGTCACGACGATGTGGTAAATCTCCTCGTCCACGATCAAACCTGTTTCCGTTTCGATATTCTGGTTTTCACCGGTGATCCAGACCAGTGCTCCGGACCCGTTGATAAAGAGCGAATAGAAGGCACCAGGTGATGGCCACCAGACGTTTTCACGTGAAAAGATCGGATTCTGCTCGCCAGGCTTGTTTGGTTTGATCCAGATAGAAAAGCTGAACGAGTCTGGGTGCGGAGGATCCTGAACCATGAGATAGCTTCCGGTAGTGTGGGTGGTGCCGGGTGCATCGAGCCCAATGGAGAAGCCGTCTCCACCCACGAGGGATGGTGCTTCAAATCGATGGGCCGGGCCATTGCTGGGAGCCCGAAGATCTGCCAGGCCTTTCCCGGATGTGTCCACGAGGGCCGCGGCTTCGGTATCGAACTGGTAGCGAAATTCGAGAAACTCGGTGAATGCCGGAAAGCTCGTGGGATCGGTCGGGTCGCTCCCGTTCGCTATTTCCAATCCGTCGAGGGCGGCGTCACCGTCGGTGTTGGCATTGTTGGGATCACTGCCCGGCTGTGTTTCAGGATTTTGCCGATCGTAAGGCAAGTCATGGTTCTCGACGCCGTCTACCAGCCCATCGCCGTCGGTATCGGCGCTCAATGGGTCCGTTCCCCGATCGGATTCGCTGACCCAGGTCCCCGTGTTCGTTTCGACCCCATCGAGAAGCGTGTCGCCATCAGAATCAGGATTGTCGAGGATGGTCCCCATTTCAAACTCGCCTAGGTTGCTCAGGCCGTCGGAATCTTCATCGAGAGCAGCGTCTGCGAGGTCATTTGGGTCGAGAAACGCATGCTGTTCCTCTACCTCGTTCGGGATGCCATCTCCGTCGTTGTCGTCGAGCGTTTCCACGACCACTTTCTTGATCTCCCAGTTGGGAAGGAACTCTCCTTTGGCAAACGAATCAAATGCGGCGATGAAGCGAACAATAATTACATCCCCAGCGGAGAGGCCGCTGACTTCGGCAACACTTGTGATCAGAGTTCCTGCGGCGAAGTCCTGAGAATTTGCTACAAAGCCATCGCCCCCGGCCAAGTCATGGCCTCCCTGAAGCCCGATGGCGTTGTTGTATCCGTTTTGGGAAAAGTCGGTTTTTGGAACCGTGATGAACGCTCCGCCATTGACGTTGTATTGAAGAGCGCCTCCATCCCAATCGCCTGTTTCGATGCTGTAGCGATGATCGAAGCTGATGCGGAGAACGGGTGGACTTTCGAGAGGGGTGGGAATACTGATCGCCGAGGTCCCCAAGTAGTGGTTGACGGATGCGTCCTCATTGGCTTCGCCGGCGGTAAACCAGTTAGCCCCTTCGGCATTGAACGTCCACGGATTGGCAGGAGCGCCGCTGGTGGTTTGCGTGAATCCGCCGTCACCGCCTGTGAAGTCTTCAGACAACAAGACGGCGGCAAATCCGCTTTGAACTAAAACGTGGAGGCTCATCGCCAACAACGCTGGGATGAAGGGATTGCGTGGTTTTGCTTTCATGATTGTTAGAATTTTCTTTTTGGAGGGCTTCGTCGCGGGTGGGAGACGTGCCAAAGCTTATTGCCCTAATCTTAGCCCCCCCTCCCGCCCCGCCAAGGATTTTTTTTAGCGGTTGACTGACTAGGAATTTGCTTTTGGCGGGAGGGGCTTGAAGCCGCCTCCGGTCGCGCCGCGGCACGTCCCGTGCGCTCCTGTCCATCTCGCTCCGCTCGATGGCGCGAAGCTTGTGGGTCCTGGCCTGGCGAAGATCGCGAGCCGGGTGGATGATTTTTTTGCGACAGTCGATTTGCGATCCAGCAGCGGTCGTGGCGGAGGAATTTGAGCCCTCGATGCCATCGTTTACGGGGGTCCTGACCGAACGACAGCTTGTTGATCTCGTGGCTTACCTGAAGACGCTTTGACAAGATTAAGGGAAGATGATTTAGCCCGTGTTGATAGGAGCTTGCTCCTTGTGAAATCGTGCAATAACGAGTAACCGGAGGAACTGCGCGGATGTTTTTCCCATCCAACGGCGCTCATTTAGTTCCCCCCATATGAAGTTTTCTAGATTCCTAGCGGTCGTCTCGACCCTCCTTGTCACAAATTCCCCAGCTGAGCAGATCGTTTTCAGCGAGATCATGTATCACCCGCCACTGGGTGGATACGAGTTTGTGGAGGTCCAGAATCTTACGGCGACTCCTTTTGATATTGCCGATTGGAGATTAAGCGGCGGGGCGGATTACGATTTCCCCACCTTCAACGCCGGAATTGCGACGGAGAGCTTTTTGAAAGCCTTCGAACGCATCATTATTTGTGAAACGGATCCCGCGACCTTCCGGGCTGCTTACGGCCTTCCCAATGCGATTCGCGTTTTTGGTCCCTGGATCGGGCAGCTCGCCAATGCGGGGGAGCGTGTCAGTTTGAAGGACAAGAATGGCGTGGTTCGCTGCACGATGCGCTATGATGATCGGCATCCTTGGCCTGTTTCGGCTGACGGAGCGGGGCATAGTTTGGTCCTCGCGGACACGAGCCGGGCGATCGATGACTATCGTGTTTGGCGGGCAAGTGCCGGCGCCAATCCAACTCCAGGGTCTCCGGAACCTGCTTCAGCGGAAGAGTCCTTTCCCAATCCGGAAGTCAACCTGTCTTCCGGAATTCCTTTTGTGCAGTATGCCGATAAGTGGAGTTTCAATGACCAAAACGTGGACCTTGGAACGACCTGGAAGGATAATGATTACAACTTCTCGCACAGTGGCTGGACGATGGCAAACGATGCGGGAAATAGGGGAGGGCTCTACGGGTTTGAAACTTCATCTCTTCCCGAACCGGGTCTTAATACCGCCTTGCTCAACAGCGATGATGATGCGAATCACTTGACGTATTATTTCCGCAAGGAATTCACTTATACGGGCGCGACGACGGGCGCGACGGTCACGATTGATATGATCAATGACGATGGTGCCTACTTTTACCTGAACGGAAATCCGATTGGAGGTCTTGGAGCGACGGCCAATGGAGACTGGAAGGACAGCGCGACGCGGACAGTGTCCAATGCCACCGAGGAGCTGGGTGTTGCCAGCAACAATGGTTCCGCTCTGGTGGTTGGGACGAATGTGATTTCGGCTGAAGTGCATCAGACCAATGATTCGAGTTCCGACTGTGTTTTTGGAGCGCGTCTCAGTATCGCAGCCCCTTCGGTGCCCAGTGTCGTGATTAACGAGGTTCTTCCTTCTGCATCCGGTTTTGTGGAATTCTTCAATCCCACCGGGGTTCCCATTGATATCGGAGGCTGGTATTTGAGTGACGAGCCGGGGAATCTCACGAAGCACCAAATTCCTGGCAACCTGATGGTTCCAAATTCAGGTCTCGTCTCGGTGGGCTTCACGGCCTCGGGTCTTTCAGTGCTGGCAAATACGAGCGTCTACCTGACGCAAGCCGATGGTACTTCGGTCTCCAACGCCATTAGCGCTGCCATTCCGCTTGATGGTCGTTCGCTGGGTCGGAAGGGCGATGGCAGCAGTTCCTGGTTTCTTTTTACCGAGCCGTCGCAGGACTCTTCAAATTCGAGTGCTTCGTCAGAATTTTCACTGAAGCTCAACGAAGTGCATCTTGATTCGTCCGACACGATTGATTGGGTGGAGCTTTATAATCCGGGAACAGCTTCGGTGAGCACCTCGGGTCTTTTCATCGCAAGCCTCACGGATTTCTCAGACAAGATTCCCCTTGGGTCTGCAATTTCTTCGGAAGGACATGTTTCCTGGGAGACCTCGTTTATCGATCAAGGGGGAGACCGCACCTTATATCTTATCGATTCCTCGAACAATGTGCTCGATGCCATCGCGCTGGAGCAAATGGCACCGCGGGATCACTACGCAGCTTACCCGGATGGTTCGGGCGAGTTCTTTGCTTCAATTTCAGGCACTCGAAATGCCAGCAACAATCCCACCCGTGAACAGGATATTGTCATTACCGAGCTCATGGTCGATCCGCCGAGCGGGCATCGTGACGGGGAGTTTATTGAGCTTTATAACAAGGGAGCAAGCAGCATCGATCTCAGCGGGTGGAGTTTCGACCAGGGAGTCGATTTTGTGTTCCCTGCGGGCACCAGTTTGGGATCGGGTCGTTATCTTGTGGTTGCCGCGAATGCCGCCCTGACCTCCTCGGCTCATGGAGGAGCTGATGTCATCGGGCAATACGACGGGGAACTGTCAAACGGGGGTGAGCTGTTGAGTTTGCGTGATAGTTGGGGGAACCTGGCCGATGAGGTGCACTATCACACCGGGGGAACCTGGCCTCAACTCGCCGGAGGTTTGGGAAGCAGTATGGAGCTGCGACATCCCTCGATGGATAATTCGCGCGGGACAGCCTGGGCGGATTCGGATGAGTCGAACAAGTCGACTTTTGCATCCTACTCTCTCACGGAGAGCTATCTTCAACTGACGACCCGAGGATCTGCTTCTGACTACGAAGAACTGCATATTCAGTGCGTGGGCGATAGCCATCTGGCGATGAAGAACATGTCACTTACGAAAAACGGGAGCGGCAACATGCTTCCCAATGCAGGCAACGCGGTGGTGACGAATGGCAATGCGTCGACGGGTTGGCTGTGCCAGGGCACGCATTACTCGAGCTATTACTCGGGTGGCGAATTCCACATCATTTCCGATGGTCACGGTGACGTGAAAGCGAATCGCTGCGAGATCGATGTCACCCAGATTTCTAGAAATGATGTGCTGACCTTTAATTTTGAAGCGCGCTGGATTTCCGGGAAACCAACGATTTTGGTGGAGACCTGGGATCGTTCGTTTGGCGGAATTTTCCATCTTCCGATTCCTAACAACCTGGGGACTCCCGGTGCGGCCAACTCGGCAGCAATTTCGAACGCAGCGCCCGTTGTTTCCGGTCTCATTCACAGCCCTGCAGTTCCTACATCGAGTGATTCGGTCGTGGTCACTGCCGAGGTTTCCGGAGCAACGACGGTGAATCTCCGTCATCGTTTGGACAACAACAGCGGAAGCGGATCCTGGTTATCCACGCCGATGAATGACGCTGGCACCGGTGGTGATGAGCGCGCAAATGATGGCATCTTTTCGGTCACGCTGACTCAGTATCAATCGGACAATTCTATTGTGCAGTTTTATGTCGAAGCAACTTCAGCGGGCGAAACCACCGTTCAGCCTGCGGTGGCTCCAGGGAAACCGGCGATGTGGGTGGTTGATAACACAAACCACGCGAGTGACCTGCGGACCGAGCGATTTGTGATCTCGGCTCAGGATGTGAGTGCGTCCGGAGGGTCCGGTGATTCGTCGACCTTCAATTACGCTTTCCCGCGCCTTTCGAATCACTATTTCAACGCGACCTTTATCGGAGACGAAAGAGAGATTATTTATAACTGTGAGTTTCGAAAAAGTGGAAGCCCCTGGACGCGTTCGTCAGGGGCCGATTTTGCCCGGGCAAAGTGGAAGACTCCGGGCGATCGTCGCTTCCGGGGTTATTCGAAGCGCGCCATCGATAACGACGCCGGAGGAAGCAGGGCTTATCACAATCGCATCATTCGATACTGGCTTTATCTCTTTGGGCACGCTGCGAACGAGAACGAATTCATTCGCGTGATGGTCAATGGCGGGAGTTCCTCGGTCCGTGAGGATGTCGAACCCAATGCGACCGACTTCATGAAGCGGAACTGGAAAGACGGGCAAAAGGGTGAGCTGTATCGTATCGATGATGAATGGTGGTTTGACGACAACTGGGGCCGCCAAAACCGCAACGCCGATTGGTCCTACAAAGGAACGAAAGAGCCCGAGCGCTACAGCTCGGAGTGGATTAAGCGTTCGCGCGAGAGTGAGTATGACTATTCGTCCTTCACGAGCTGGGTTGAAAAGGTGGGCGGGAATTCCTTCAATCGTGATGAGATTGAGCGGATGGCCGATATCGATTTGATGGCGGCAAACGCGGTGGTCCGTGGATGGTGTGATGACTGGGATACCTTAACGCGGAATCGCGGAAAGAATGGCTACTTCATGCGCCGGGCTACGGACGGAAAATGGATGTTGGTGCAGTGGGATTCCGATTTAACTTTTGGAGACTCCAATGCAGCGTTCATTGGGAATCTCTCCGGAGTACGCAACTTTTTCAATAAACCCTACGTGCGTCAGCGGGTGAATTATTACCTGGGGAAGATGGTCAACGAATACACCGCGAACTCGGCGCGACTTTCCGCGTGGCACCAGTGCGAAGAAGAAGCTTCGAATTCCTATGGCGCAAACACCAGGACATACACGAATTGGAACAACTCGCGCCTTTCGCGGGCGAATTCGGAAATGGGTTCGGCATTGAACACGAATTTTAATGTCACCTCTGGAAACGGATCCTCTGCCACGACTTCCGCCGACACCTACACCTTGGGGGGGGTTAGTTCCTACAAGGCGTTCAAAATCGAGGCTCTCAATCATCCGGAAGCGGAGTGGTCCTTTAGTAGTCAAACAGGATGGTCGCTATCCAATATCCAGTTGAAGCAGGGAACGAATTCCGTGGTGGTGCAGGCCATGGATGAGGAAGGCAAGGTCGTCGATTCCGAGACCTTCACGATCACGAAGACAGGAAATGCTTTCCCGGTGGTCGATCTCGATGGCAACCCGGGCTCTTTCAATGCGCCCGTGAGTAAGCCATTCATTGTTGATGCGGTCGACAGCTATGATCCCGAGGGAACGGCTCTTTCCTATTCGTGGAGTATCACTCCGGCCGTTTCGTTCACACAACCAACGGCTTCTTCGACATCGTTCAATTTTACGACAGCCGGCCTCTATCAAATTACGCTGACGGCGACCGATGGTGATAATCAGCAGACGGTGGAGACGCGTGAGGTGGCTGTCTACTCGGGCGCGGGATGGACGTCGTTCAATGAGCCTGTTCTATCCGGCCAGTGGACCTTGCAGGACGTCGAGCTGCGGGATAATTCTTCTCCATCGGCTTCCTACAGTCTGGATGACGTGCCAAATAGTCTGACTCTGAAGATTGAGGAGGACAGCGCCAAGCCGTTACGGATGAATTCTCCCAACCATCCGATTATTTGGCGCGAGTTGCCAGGCGAGGGCGATTGGTCTCTGCACACCGATGTGCGATTGGCGACGGCACAGCAAGGCAACTTTATCACGGGCTTGATCGCCGAGGTAAGAGAGAACGGCACGTCGGTGCGTTATGTCATCGGAATGGAAGACGGGGATTTTCTTCGGGTGAAGCGGTCAACGGGAGGTTCATACACCCAGTTGGCGAATATCAACTGGTCTGCGGGTGATGCGGTGATTCGAATCCGGAGAACCTCGAATCAGCTCTATTTTGAATACCGGGGTGAACCGGGGGAATGGACGAGGTTTTACGATCGGTCGATTCCCGGAGGAAGTATCGGAGAAATGGGCGGAATCTTTGCCGCGACGGATACGGCGCAGTCGCTTCGTCTGGAGTTTGACTACGCCCTGCTTGTGGATCCGGAAGCCAGCAGTGAGACCCTGGACCATCTGCGACTCACCGAGATCATGTATAACCCCACGGGCGGTGGATCGCTGGAGTATCTCGAATTCCTGAACACGGGAAGTATTCCGCTGTTGATTCAATCGGTGACCACTGATGATACGAAACCTTTTGCGGAATTCACTTTTGGAAATGTCACCTTGGCCGCGGGCGCACGGGGGGTTCTCGTGGTTGATCCTGTCGCCTTTGAGGCGGAGTATGGGCCTGGCATTACCATCTTGGGTCAGTGGACTGGCGGCGCCCTTTCGAATAGCGGCGAGTCGATAGTTCTGCGGGATCCGCTGGGGAACGTGATTCACGATTTCGCTTACGACGATTTGGCACCCTGGCCTCTTGAGGCTGATGGGCAGGGAGCTTCTCTGGAGGTGATTGATAGCGAGGGGAACTACAATGATCCGCTCAACTGGCGGGCTTCCATTACTGGAGGTAGTCCGGGGACGGCACCGATTTCCGACGCGGATAACGACGGACTCAGCGACTCTGAAGAAGAAACTTACGGAACGAACCCTCTGGTTGCTGATACTGATAAAGATGGATTCTTGGACGGCGAGGAAGTTGCGGCGGGAACGAATCCGCTCAGTGCGCTTTCCTTCCTGAAGGCGCTTATAGTATCCGTGAGTGCCTCTGGAAATCAGTATGCCTTGAGTTGGGAGTCTGTCAGTGGGAAGGTCTACATCCTGCAGACAAGTACCACGATGAAGGGTGATTGGCTCGACATTGAAACGATCACGGCGACTGGCCCGGTCACTGTTACGAGCCATACCAGCAGTGACTCGGAGAAATTCTATCGTGTTAAAGTTGAATGAAGCTCCTTTTGAGCTCGTAGAAAGATGTTTTAGCGATACTTCGTAATCCAAGCATGCGACTTGCCGGTGCTCTTTCTCTGCTCATTTTGGGTATGGCATCGGCATTCCCTGATAGCCCGGTGCCTCAGAAAAAGAGCGAAGGGATTCATTGGGCCTTTCAGATGCCTCAAGCCTCTGATTTGAAGGGGGATCGGCATGCGATTGATGAGTTGTTGGCGCCCCATGAAATGGACCTCGTGGGGAAGGCCTCTCGTGAGGTTTTGCTGCGCCGGATGTGGCATGTCACGACCGGGCTTCTGCCCGAGCCTCAGGAAGCGGATAAATGGCTCTCCGATAAGCGAAAGGGTGAGGAGTGGGTTCGGGCGCTGAGTGAGGCGGCTTTGTCGGAGGCTGGCTTTGGCGAGCGCTGGGCTCGGCATTGGCTGGATGTCGCCCGCTATGCTGATACCAAGGGGGCGGCGATTACCGACAGTGAAGAGTATCCTTATGCCTATACGTATCGGGATTGGGTCGTCGATGCTTTCAACCGGGATCTTCCTTTCGACCAATTCACTCATCTTCAGGTTGCGGCTGATCTTATGGAAACGCCGAAGGAAAACTTGGCTGCGCTGGGCTTCCTGACGGTAGGGAGGGCCTATCAGGGTGGGCAGCAAAACTTGGTGATCGCGGATCAGATCGATGTCACGATGCGCGGATTTATGGGGCTTACGGTGGCTTGCGCCCGATGCCACGATCACAAGAGTGATCCGATTCCCACGGCTGATTTTTACAGCCTCTACGGGGTTTTTGATAGCGCCCGGGTTCCCAAAAAGCTGCCGATTTTAAAAGAGCCCGCTGATTCGCCGGGCTATCGCAAATTCCAGGAGAAGCGAAGGGAGCTTGCGCGGAAGGTTCATGCCCATGTGAAGGAAGTGGTCCTGGAATACGAGACGCCCAAGGATCTTTTTAATTTCAATCTGGGGAAGGCGAACGGGAAGTTGAATCAGATGGAGCGGGAGAAGTTCCGTCGCTTGGTTGGTGAGATCACTCAGTTGGAAGTGAATTCGGCTTTTGCGCCTCCGCGCGCGATGGTGCTGAAAGAGCGGCCGCCGATAAATCCGGTCATTTTTGAGCGAGGAGATCCTCGAGCCCGTGGGGCGGCGGTCCCTCGTCAATTTCTCAAGATTCTGCGTAAGGAAGGTGAGGTCTTTCAAAATGGGAGTGGTCGTCTGGAACTGGCTCATCGTCTTACTGATGAACGGAATCCTCTCACCGCACGAGTTTGGGCGAATCGTGTTTGGATGCACCTGATGGGGTCGGCTTTGGTCGGCTCTCCAGGTGACTTTGGATACGAGACGGTGGCACCCTTGCAATTGGCCTTGCTGGATCATCTGGCGCTCTTCCTCCTTGAGAAGGAATGGTCCACCAAGGAACTCATTACGCATATTGTGACGTCGGAGGCGTGGCGTCGGAGCAGTGTTGCTCCTGCCGGATTGATCGAAGAAGATCCAGAGAATTACTACTACGCGCGGGCTCATCGGGTCAGAAAAGATCTCGAAGCGTGGCGTGATTCGGCTCTGCAAGTGAGTGGTCGATTGGACCGCAGGCTGGGAGGGAAGCCGGTGAAGATTGATAAAATACCTTATATTCCGCGTCGAACGATCTATGGTCGGATTCGCCGGGGCTATCTCAGTTCGGTGATGCGGGCTTTTGATTTCCCAGGTTCGGAAGAGGCCTTGATGAAGCGCTCGGAGACCACGACCCCGATGCAGGCGCTTTATCTCATGAACAGCCCGTTCCTTCATGGGGAAGCGCGGGGAGTGGTGAAATCTACCGGGCCTCATGAGGTGGTTTCGGAGGAGAGCGTTCAGAAAATTTATGGAAGAGTGCTTCAACGTGAGGCCAGTCCAGAGGAGGCAAAAGCGGCTGTCGCTTGGCTGACGCGGGCGAGGCTTCAACGCACGGCGGGTGCATGGGAGTATGGATATTTGCGAGATGGGTCACTGGAGTTTGTGGCGTTGCCCTTTTTTAAGAATGGTCGATGGAGTGGTGGGGAGGAGCTTCCGGATGCGGAACTGGGGTATCTTTTCTGGATGCATGACGCGGGGCATCCAGAGTTAGATAAGGCGGTGGCGCTTTCTTGGACGGCGGTGGAAGATGGGGAGTTGCGTGTGGAGGGGGATTTGAAGACGGGGAGCGACCAGGGGAATGGGGTGCGGGGGAGAGTGATGCGACCGGATGGGGAGATGTTGGGTGAGTGGATTTCCGAGGGAGCGGGGGAAGTGGCGACGTCGCTTCCGAAGGTCGAGGTCAAGGCTGGAGAGCAACTTTGGTTTGTCGTCGATAGCCGGGGTGATCAAGGATTTGATGGTTTTCGCTGGGCCCCGCTTCTTTTTAAGGGAGATGAAGAAGTGGCGAATGCCTCGACAGAATTTAGCGGCCCCGGACTGGAGCCCTTGGCTCAGCTCGCGCAGGTGTTACTATTGAGCAACGAATTTTTCTACATCGACTAAGATGAATCATCACGAAGCAGGACATGGCGGCTACATCGGCACGCGCCGCGAATTTCTCTCGAAGTGCGGGATGGGGATGGGTGCGCTTGCGATGGGTGGTTTGCCCGGGCAGCTGTCGGCGGGATCGAATCCCATGTTGCCCAAGCTCGCACCGGTTCAGGGTAAGGCGAAGGCGGTCATTCATCTTTTCATGAATGGGGGGCCTTCCCAAGTGGACACCTTTGATCCAAAGCCGGAGCTCACGAAGTATGACGGGAAAAAGATTCCTCTCGATTTGACTACGGAGCGTCCGACGGGTGCGGCGATGAAGTCGCCCTTTGCCTTTAAGAAATATGGCGAAAGCGGATTGGAGGTTTCGGATTTGTTTCCAAGGGTGGGAGCGTGTGCGGATGATCTGTGTGTCATTCGTTCGATGCATGCGGATGTGCCGAATCATGAGCCATCGCTGCTCCTGATGAACTGTGGGGACTCGCGCTTATCGCGACCGAGCGTGGGATCTTGGGTGACTTATGGATTGGGAACTGAGAATCAGAATCTTCCTGGTTTTGTTTCGATGTGCCCGGGTGGTTATCCTATTTCGCGGACGCAGAATTGGCAGTCGGGATTTTTGCCGGCCGCTTATCAGGGAAATTACGTTGATACGAAAAATGCCGATCCCAAGAAGTTGATCGAGCACATCGTGCCAAAGCATTTGGAAAAACGGCGTCAGCGCGAGCAGCTTGATTTTCTAAGGACGCTGAATGAGCAGCACGTGGAAGCGCGGGGGCGCGATCAGGAATTGGAGGCGCGCCTGGAGAGTTTTGAGTTGGCTTATCGCATGCAGCTGGAGGCGACGGATGCTTTTGATATTACCAAGGAGCCTCAGTATATTCGCGACCTCTACGGGGATACCCTACAAGGAAGACAGATGCTTATTGCTCGTCGCTTGATTGAGCGAGGGGTTCGCTTCGTGCAGGTCTGGCACGGGGCAGGACAGCCTTGGGATAATCATGATGATTTGGAAAAGAATCATGGGCGGCTTGCGGGTGAGTGTGATCAGGCGATTGCGGCTCTGCTCACGGACTTAAAAATGCGTGGTCTTCTTGATGAGACGCTTGTTGTTTGGGGCGGTGAATTTGGGAGAACTCCCGTGGTGGAAATGCCCAAGCCGGGTTCGAATGCGGGTAAGATCAATGGCCGTGATCATAACCACTATGGTTTTACCACTTGGTTAGCGGGTGGGGGTGTGAGAGGGGGGTATGTTCATGGCGAGACCGATGACTTTGGGTTTGCCGCGGTGAAGGATAAGGTGCACGTGCATGATCTCCACGCCACGATGCTCCATCTTTTAGGCTTTGATCATGAAGAGCTGACTTATCGCTATTCAGGAAGGGATTTTCGCCTGACCGATGTGCATGGGAAGGTGATCGAAGAGATCCTGGCGTAGGGGGGAGGGTATAACTCTCCTTATTGGCTCTGTAGTCTGGTGAGGAGCTTCTTGGCGAGACCGGGTTCTTCCTTGGCGAGGTTCTTTGTTTCTCCTTCGGGAGTGGTGTGGTCGTAGAGTTCGAGGTGGCCGTCTTTGTGGGCGATGAGGCGGTGAGTTGCGGTGCGTAGTGTGCGTGCCCTGTTGCTGTAGGAAATGGCTGCGTTATCGGAAGGCGCGCCGGGGTCCTTTAGTTGTGGGAGGAGGGAGTCGCCGTGGAGGTAACTTGGTTTCTTGAGGCCGGTGAGATCGCAGAGGGTGGGGAAGAGGTCGATGGTTTCGGCCACGGATTTCGTGCTTGTTCCGGGTTTTTTGACCTCGGGGGAGACGACGATGAGCGGAGAACGGAGTGATTCTTCGAAGAGGGCGTGTTTTCCCCAGATGGCGTGTTCGCCAAGGTGCCAGCCGTGGTCGCCCCATAAAATGATGATGGTATTTTTGGCGAGTCCGAGGTCGTTGAGTTGCTGGATCATTTTACCGACTTGGGCATCGGCGTAGCTGACGCAGGCGGCGTAGTGCTTACGGACTTCGGTGGCGAAGGCGTCATCCTTGTTCGGATCTTTTCCCCAGCGGTTGTATTTCATGAACTCACCGGAGCCGTGCCAGGTGGTTTTCCCTTCGGGTTTATTGGGATGAGAGATGGGTGGGAGCTTGGCGTCCTTATAGGGCTTCAAGTATTTCGCGGGAGCGCCGAAGGGGAGGTGGGGTCGGAGGATTCCGGTGGCCAGGAAGAAGGGTTTTTTATCGTCGGCGAGGAGCTTTAACTGCTTGAGTGTCTCGTCGACGGCGATGCCATCGGGGTAGATTTCATCGCTGCCTTCGAGAGCTTGGAAGAGATCCATGTCTTTCGCGTTTTTGCGAATTTCGCCGTTGGCGAGGCCGTGCATCCAGCCGCGTGGGTGCTGCCATTTTCCGGCAGGAAGGAGGTGTCGGTCCCATGAGTTGGGGAGTTCGAGTTTTGAGTCATCGTCCCAGTCCGAGCCTCCGCGTCCACCGGGGTGGTGGGAAACTTTTCCGACGGAGACGGTGGTGTAGCCGTTGTCGCGGAAGTGGGCGGGGAGAGTTGGGTCTTTCGGGTTCTGCGCGCGTTGGAATAAAGCGCCATTTCCGGCAGGTCCGTAGGTTCCGGTGAGGAGGGCGTAGCGGGAGGCACCGCAGGTGGGAGCCTGGACGTAGTGGCGGGTGAAGGCGCGGCCGCGGGCGGCTAGGGCATCGATGTTGGGCGAGTGGATGTAGTCCTTGCCGAAGCATTTGAGCTCGGGTCGGAGGTCATCGATACAGATGAGAAGGACGTTGGGAGGCGGCGAACTCTGAACAGCGAGGAGTGAAGATGAACTCTGAAGGAAGAGGAGAGAAACTAAACTGGGGAGGAGATTTTTAACCACGGATGGATGGGATGGATGTTTTTTTACGAGGCTTCCATCGCCTGCTCGATGAAGGCTTTGATCTCTTTGTAGCCTAGGCGCTTGGCGGCGGAGGAGGTGAAGATGATGGGGTCGCCGTCGGACCACTCTTTCATGGCGGTTTTGAAAAGGTCGATGTGCTTCTGGAGGGCGCCGGCTTTCGTTTTATCGCACTTGGTGAAAACGAGGGCGAAGGGGAGGTCGTGCTCGACGAGCCATTGGAGGAACTGGAGATCGATCTTCTGGGGCGTGTGGCGGGAGTCGATGAGGACGAAGGTGCCGAGGAGGTTCTCGCGGTTGACGAGGTAGTCGGAGACGAATTCGTTGAATTGCTCGCGGAGGTTTTTGGAGACTTTTGCGTATCCGTAGCCGGGGAGGTCGACGAGGCTCCAGGCTTCGTTGATTTTGAAAAAGTTGATTTCGCGGGTGCGTCCAGGGGTTTTGGAAACGCGGGCGAGGCCGTCCTTGTTGGTGAGGAGGTTGATGAGGGAGGATTTTCCGACATTTGAGCGGCCGATGAAGGCGAACTCGGGGAATTCTCCCTGAGGGCAGTCGTCGAGTTGGACGGCGCTTTTGATGAATTTGGCGGAAGTGATTCTCACGTGCGTGAGGATAAATGGGGGGAGGGGGAATGGCGATGCTATGATTTGCTGATTTTGAGCAAAAAAGTGACCGGGGGATGGGGGGGATTTTTACCTCCTTTTGGTGGTTTCTGGTTTTTGCCAGGGGACGGTGCCACCGCGTTGAATCTGGGCGCGCATGGCGGTGGTGAGTTCGCGGAATTTTTGGGACTCCTTTTTGGAGAGGTCGGTGGTTTCGAGGGGGTCGTTTTCGAGGTGGAAGAGTTCCCAGGGTCCGTCGGGTCGATTTTTGAGAAGCTTCCAGGGTCCGCGGCGGAGGGCCCAGGAGGAGTCGCCCATGTAGCGTTGGTTTCCTTCGCGGCGGGTGAAGAAGTTGTCGCGCTGGAAGGGCGCTTGTCTGCCGGATTTTAGGAGAGGGAGGATGGAGCGGCCTTCGATTCCATTGGGGACGGTACCATCGGCTGCTTCGATGGCGGTGGGGAAGAGGTCCATGGTGAGGAAGGAGAAATCGCTGCGGGTGCCGGGCTTGATGACTCCAGGCCAGGTGGCCGAGGCGGGGACTTTGAGTCCGCCTTCATACATGTCTTGTTTTCCGCCGCGAAGATTTCCGCAGTTGGCACCGACATTGATCTGTCCGCCGTTATCGGAGACGAAGATTGTGAGGGTGTTCTTCCACTGTCCGGTTTCTTTCAGGGTTGCGATGACTTTGCCAATGTTGTGGTCCATGTGCTCGATGAGAGCGACGAGTTTGGCGCGCTTTTCGGTAATTCCTTTTTCGCGTTTGATCACTTTTTTGAGCCAATCTGCGGGTGGTTGGATTGGGGTGTGGGGCGCATTGTAGGCGAGGTAGAGAAAGAAGGGGTCTTTTTGGTCCTTTCGTTCGGTAAGGTAGCTCTGGGCCCACTGGGTGAAGACGTCGGTGGCATGGCCCTTGGGGTTCACCTTTTCCTGGTTGAGGCGCATGTAGTGCTGATCGTGACGGCGGTGGTGGTAGTAGTCGTCCATCATGTCACCGAGGAAGCCGTGGAAGTGATCGAAACCGCGCGTATTGGGGTGCGCTTCGTGATCCAGTCCGAGGTGCCATTTGCCGATGGCGGCGGTGTGGTAGCCGAGGGGCTTGAGCGCTTGGGGCAGCATGGTGGCGGAAGGGGCGAGGTAGCCCCAGTTATGTTCCGGCTTTGTCCGGATGACGCCGGGAACGCCGACGAGTTCTTGGTAGCGTCCTGTGAGAAGCGCAGCGCGGGTCGGGGAGCAGACCGGGCAGTTGGCGAAGCATTCCGAGAAGCGCAGGCCCTCGCTGATGAGGGAGTCGATGTGCGGACTCTTGAGGTCGGTGGCTCCGTAGGAGGAGAGGTCGCCGTAGCCTAGGTCATCGACGATGATGACGAGGATGTTTGGTTTAGAAGACGAAAATCCTAAATTCGAGAGGAGGAGAAAGACTAAACTGAGGAGGAAATTTTTAAACACGGATGGATGGGATGGAATTTTTCTTGGGAGGTGGATCTGGGAGTTTGATTACAACCGAAATACAATGGAGATAACCGAAGGAAAATTTTAACGGATTGAGAATTAATTACACGGATTTTCCTGCCAGATGGAGGTGGTTTTTTTAACGGGCAATTTTGAAGACGCGAGCGGTGAGAATGATGGAGGCAACGGTGAGTCCGATGGCGAGGCCCCACCAGACTCCGATGGGGCCGAGGTCTCCCTTGGTGGCGATGAGCCAGCCGAGGGGGATTCCAAAAAACCAGTATGATAGGACGGCCGTCCAGGCCGGCATGGTGACGTCTTCAAGGCCACGGAGGATGCCACCGGAGGCGACCTGGATGGCGTCGACAAATTGGAAGACGGCGATCACGAGAAGAAATTTGGCGGCGAGGGCGATTACTTCGGGGTCATCGTTGTAAAGGGGAGCAATGAAATCTTTTCCAAGGCCACAGAAGAGAGAGGTGAGGGTGGCGAAGAGGAGAGTGATGATCCATCCGGAGAGGATGATGGCAGGATAGCGCTCTTTCTCCTGAGCGCCGGCAGCATTTCCCATGCGCATGGTGAGCGCGATGGAGAGGCCGAGAGGAATCATGAAGAGCGTGCCTCCGGTAGTGAGGGCGATTTGGTGAGAGGCGAGGGAGATTTCACCGTAGAAGCCGATGAGAAAACCCGTGGCGGAGAAGGCACCGACTTCGGCCAAAAGATGGAAGCTGGCAGGAATGCCGAGAGTGAGGAGTTTGCGGAGAGTGGTGGAGTCAGGTCGAGCGAGCCAGCGGTTCGGAGTGAATTGCTTAAGCGATTTTGAGCGATCGAGCCAGATCATCATGGCGACCAGAATGGCAATGCGTGAAATCAGAGTGGCCCAACCGGCGCCGACCAAGCCGTAGCCGAGGTTGAAAATGAAGAGTTGGTTGAGTGCGATATTGAGGAGGACGCCACCGAGGAAGATGAAGAAAGAAGGCCAGGGATGGTCGAGAGAATCGCCGTGATTTTTTAGGCCCATCGACCCTAGGGCCGGGACGAGGGAAATGAGAATAAGAAAGAGGTAGGGGGGCGCGGCTGCCGTGACATTGGCGGGCTGTCCGAAGAAGGAGAGAAAGGGGATGAGGAAGGCTGAAAGGAGGAAGAGCGCGAGGCCGGAAGCGAGGGCGAGGTAGAAGCCATTACGGCAGGTGGCGCGTGCTGCGGCTTCGTCTTTTCTTCCTGCCGCGCCGGAGCTGAGGACGGAGATGCTGGTGATGAGTCCGATGCCGAAGACGAAGGGAATGGCAAAAACAGCATTAGCGAAAGAGAGGGCCGCAAGTTCAGTGACGCCAACATTTCCGACCATGACAGTATCCGCTACAATCATGAGCATTTGGCTGACTTGCCCAATGACCAACGGCACCGCGAGGACAGCGGTTTTTTTGCCCTCTTTAAGCAAGGAGGGGATTGTCAGCTGGCGGAACATGGGGTGGAAGAACTCTTGTCCAAAAGGTCATGGGAGTCGCGCACCAACTTAATGTCGCTGTGACTTTTTGGCAAAGCGAGTGGGATGAGGAGATTATCCGCGGATTGATGTGAATGGTTGTGGGAGCTTCCTCCTGCGTCCTTCGGGCTACGGCGGACAACGCGCGTGGCTGAGCGGCGGGGGCGCCGCGACTCGTGCGCCCAGCATGGGCGATGACCCGTAATACCCCTCTGGTATTCGTCTCTTTTGAAACACTACTTGGTATAATATGAAATAAAATTGCCGGGAAGAATGACAAGGCGTAGTGAAGCGCAAGCCGCCGAGAGTGATCGATTGATCCAGCAAGTGATGGTGGGGCTGCTCGACCCTATTTTCTTTTAGGCAAGGAGGTCGTGAATGACGTGGCCGTGGACGTCGGTGAGGCGGAAGTCGCGGCCGGCGTGGTGGTAGGTGAGTCGTTCGTGGTCGAATCCTAGAAGGTGGAGAATGGTGGCTTGGAGGTCGTGGACGTGGACTTTGTCCTTGGTGATGTGGAAGCCAAAGTCATCGGTTTCGCCGTAGGTGCCGGGTTTGCTGCCGCCGCCGGCCATTAGGGTGGTGAAAGCTTGGGGGTGATGGTCGCGGCCGGCTTTACGGCCCAAGGAGGGGTTGGTTTCGACCATGGGGGTGCGGCCGAATTCGCCGCCCCATACGACAAGGGTTTCATCGAGGAGGCCGTGTCGTTTTAAATCCTGAATGAGGGCAGCGGTGGCATGG